>OLGN01000005.1_pt1 | contig 260256 bp, 290 predicted proteins | sample 1605941 | NCBI WGS metagenome assembly OLGN01 (sample SAMN03283269) | human gut metagenome | biome: human-associated habitat; material: feces | host: Homo sapiens | place: USA | collected 2013
TATTTAGTCCTAAATTTATTTTAGTACTTGTCCATGTAAGTATTGCATAAGTAGTCCCTATTATTACTAAGGTTAAGGCAATTACTCCTAGTATTATTAATTTCTTTTTCTTTTCCATATAAAACTCCTTTCATGATAAAAAGACTATGAAAAAATACTAATATTTCTATTAGTTATTTCATAGTCTTTGTTTATATTATTATTTAATTTAGTTAGATTAGAATTTTGACCCCCCCCCAATTAACTTAGTGTTAACTTGTTTATCTACTACATTAATCATAAGAGGAGCCTCCTTCCGTTGATTTGCTTTCGTAAATCAATTCTCTTTCCTATTACACATAAATAATATCATAAAATAATTTCTTAGTCAATTACTTTGTGATAAATATTTACATATTTGTCATTATATTTTTTACTCTTTATTAATGTTAAATTATTATAATTATCTTTTAATTTATCAGTACTATATTCTAGTACTAATATACCATTATTATATAATAAATCATATTTATTAACTAGATTAATTATTTCTTCAGCTACTTCTAATTTATAGGGAGCATCCATTAATATGATATTAAATTTAATATTATTATTTTTAAAATATAATAAAGCATCTTTATAATCTTTATTTATTACTATACTTTTATCTTTGATATTTAAGTTATCTATATTTTTATTAAGATATTTTAATATTTCTTTACCATTATCTACGAAGTAACATTTGTTACTTCCCATGGATAATGCTTCTATTCCAAGACTACCAGTACCACAAAATAAATCTAATACAGTAGAATTATCTATATAATCTTGGATACTAGCAAACATTGATTCTTTTACTCTATCCATCGTTGGTCTAGTACCTGGAATATTATATCCTAAAATATTTCTACCCTTTAAATATCCACTTATTACTCTCATTTATGACAACCCCTTACATCAGTATACTTCTTAAATCTTTTATTAATATCCATTACATAATAGAATAATTCATTATAATATTTCATATATTCTTTATATTCTTCATAACTATTAATTTTTACTTTTAGAGATACTTTTTCATAGTCATCATTACTAGTATTATATTTATTAATAAGTTCTAGTAATTTTTGATTATCTAATACTATTTTTTTATAGTGATCTAGATTTTTTATTAAATCACTTTCTTCAAAAACTTCTATTAAGTTTTTAGTTTTTTCTATAACATTATCCATTATCTATATTTAAAGTTTCTTTCCATTTCTCTTTTGATATCTCTCTCTTTAATAGTTTCTTTTTTATTATAATTCTTTTTACCTTTAGCTACTCCAATTAAAACTTTAGCTTTATTTTTAACGAAATATATTTTAAGGGGTACTAAAGTATAACCTTCTACTTCTAATTTATCTCTTAATTTTAATATTTCTTTTTTATGAAGTAATAGTTTTCTTGTTCTATCTTCTTCATGATTAAATATATTTCCTTCTTTATAAGTAGATATATGAGTATTAAGTAAATATATTTCATTATTTCTTATTATAGCATAACTATCTTTAATATTTACTTTGCCTTCTCTAATTGATTTTATTTCAGTACCTGTAAGTACTATTCCTGCTTCATAGGTATCTTCAATTTCATAATCATATCTTGCTTTTCTATTTAGTATTTCCATAGTAATCACCTTTTTCTATATATATTATATCTTACTTTTTATATTTTAACAATATTTTAATTTATACTATTTACTTCTATGGTATTATCCATATTCTTAATAACACTAGCATACTTATTATATACTCTTTCATAATCACTAAGATATGTTTTTATATCTGGATTAGAAAATGGTATTACTTTATAATCTTTATTATTCTTAGAGTATGTATATATTAGTTCATTAGTTTGATTACTTAATTTTATACTTGTATTATTATCTTTATCAATATGTTTTGTTATTTTTACTGTACTAAGTAGTCCTACTGTAGTATTATAATCAATATTAGTTTCTTGAGCTGAAAGGAAATTACCAAGTGAATATATTACTAAAGTATCATTTATATAAGTAACAGGCATTACTACATGAGGATGAGTTCCTATTATAATATCTACTCCTTGCTTCTCTAAAAAGTTAGCCATATCTATTTGATAACTTGTTGGAGTATGGGTATATTCTACTCCCCAGTGCATAGCTACTATAAGTAAATCTACTTTATCTCTTACTCTATTTATATCTTCTTTTACTTTGTTTTTATATTCTTGATATTTAGTATCTGTACTAGGATTGTTTCCAATACAAGGCCATATATTTACTAAATAATCTTTACCACTAGGTACTTTAATACCATTAGTACCATAAGTATAATTAAGCATTGTATAAGTAATATTATTTTTTTCTTTTATTCTTATTTCATTTCTTTCTTCATTACTTAAATAACTACCTACTGCTAAAACATCTGACTTAGAGTTCCAATAATTAACTGAATTAGTAATTGCTTTTTCTCCTCTATCTAGAGTATGATTAGTAGCTAAACTAACTAAATTAAAACCAGCATCTATCATAGCTTCTCCTACTTCATATGGTGAATTAAAAGCTGGATAACTAGATAGGCCTATTTCACTTCCTCCTAGTATTGTCTCTTGGTTATAGTAGGCTACATCATAATCTTTAACGATATCTTTTATATATGTTAGGGCTGGTTTAAAATCATAACCATCACTAGTTTTCATAGCATTATATAATCTATCATGTACTAAAAGATCTCCTACCATAAGCATGTTAATACTATATTCTTTATCATTATCTTTATCTATAATATTATCTGAAGGTACTACTTCTTTATCAAATAATTTACTAACTATAAAGATACTTCCTATAACTAAAATAATTATTATTAATATAAATAATATTACTTTCTTTTTATTTACTTTTCTTCTTCTTTTCATATATACCTCATATCTCTACTGATAGATTTTTCACTACAGCCATATTGTTTAAAAGGAAGACTATCTAGGCTTCCTTTTACCTTTGAAGACCAAAGGACTTCAAAGGATATACTATTTTCTTCTTACTTTTCTCTTTCTATTATTTTCAGTATGATTAATTTCATTTATTTCACTAATACCTTTAGAGAATACTACTTCTCCATTTAGAATATTTACTTTAGTTAATCTAGCATTAAAGATATCTCCTATCATAATCTTTTCTCCATTATGTCCAATAATAGAATAACCATCTTTACCTAAATGGAAATATTTACTATTATAGAATAATTTACCATATACCATTCTTTCTGGATATAATACTATAATAAAGTTTTCTTTAATATCTGATACTATAACTTCAAAATCTTGTTTTTCATATTGTTTCATAAACTCAGCTTTTCTTATATCATCTAATCTATGTTCGGCTTTTACCGCTCTTAATTCAGCATCAGTTGCTAATTTAGCAATATATGGTGTAATACTAGACCATTTCTTTCTAGCATAATCTACGCCATAATGAAGTGAATCTTTAAATATTCTTTGATTAATAGTATCTGATAGTCTTCTTATTGGTGATGTACTAGTAGAATATGCCCCCATACCTAAAGCATAATGACCGATATCATAAGCTGAATACTTAGCTTTGGCTTGACTCATAATAGCCATCTTATCAAAGATTATTTTTTCTTTAGAATCAGCATATAATTTCTGAATTTTTTTTATATCTTCTGTTGTAAAACTCTTCTTTTTATCGCTATATACTCGATATCCTTTTTTCTTTAATAATCCCATCCATGTATTTAATTTATCAGTATTTGGACTATCATGAAATCTTGATATGAATGGAAGTTTATTTTTTAAGAAATAATCAGTCATACACATATTATGAAGTAACATTAAAAATTCTATTAATTCTTCGGCTTTTCCTTGATGTCTTTCTCTAATATCTATTAATTTACTACTTTCAAAGAAGAATTTTACTTCATCAGATGTAAATTCTAGAAAGCCTTCATTTATCATTTTTCTTTTTACTTTCATAGCGGTCTTATATAAATTATCTAATAACTCAGTATAATTTTCATAACCATTAGGTATGGTATTTTCTTCTAGATATTTATTTACCTCAGTATAAGTCATACGCTTACGATTATTTATTACTGCTTCATTTATTTTATAATTTAATACTTTACCACTGTCATCTATTTTTATACTCATAGATATAGCATAGCGATCTTCTCCTGGTACTAAGGAACATATACCGTTAGATAATATTTCATGCATCATTGGATTGCAGCAACCAGGAAAATATGTTGATATAGCTCTTCTTAATGTTTCATCCCACATGGCGCTATTATCTTTGATATATCTATTAGGATCCGCTATTTGGACATAAACGGTATTATTATGGAAGGCAACAGCATCATCAAAATCTTTAGTATCATCACCATCTATTGTTACGGAAGTGATACTTCTTTGATCTTTTAAACCATTTCTTTTTTCCATATCTATTACTTCTTCACTTAATGACTTTTCTATGGAATTAACTTCTTTTAAATACTCTTCATTAAAACTGATAGGAAAGTTATATTCTGCTAATACTTCTTTTTCTTTGGTTCCAACATCATCTTTATGTCCTAGTACTTCTTTTACTTCTAATGTTTTTCCATCTATTAATAGTTTTGTTCCTAGTGGATATATTTCATCTAATATGATACTTTCATAACCATTAGATACTGCTTTATATCCATGTTCATCTTTTATTACTTCTGCTATAAAATTATGATGTTCTCTTCTAATTATTTTTACTACTTTAGCAATATTATTACTTATATCTACTAAAACGATATCGTTATTTTCTAATGTTTTATGATCTTTATATGTTACTACTGTTTCTGTCTTATCTTCAAAAATAACGATTGGTCCTTTCTTTTTGGTTATCTTGATTAGACCTCTTTTTAAATTGGTATTGGTAATTAGGGTATATCTTCCTTTTTTATCACGAAAGATAATACCTGTCTCTTCAAGATTTTTTATTACTGCAAGTAATTTAGTAGTATCTTGTACTTTTAACTCTTTAGTTATTTCTTCTAGCTTCATCATTTTATTCTTTTCTTGACTTAGTATTGTAATAATACTGCTTTCCATTTAAAACCCTCCCTATTTTTGTTTTTTCTTATTATTTATTTGTTTTTCTTTTTCGTCATATACTTCAAAATCTATTTCTGATTTATCTTTATCTGCTCTTACTACTCTAATTGTTATCTTATCTCCAAAAGCATATTTCTTCTTTGTTTTCTTTCCTATCAAAGCCATCATATCACTATCATATACATAGTAGTCTCCTTTAATATTTTCAGCCTTAATAAGCCCTTCAACGGTATTTTCTAGTTCGACAAAGATACCAAATTCTTGTACTCCTGATATAATACCTTCATATATTTCTCCAATATGATCAGCCATATATTCTGCTTTCTTCATTTTGTCGACATCTCTTTCACAGTTCTGTGCATCTTGTTCTCTAATTGAACAATGTTCACTCTCTATTGGAAGTTCTTCTTTTCTTTCATTTATTATTTTATAACTATAATTATAGTTATAATCTTTTAATAATCTATGTAATATTAAATCAGGATATCTTCTTATTGGTGAAGTAAAGTGACTATAACACTTACTGCCTAGACCAAAGTGTCCTATATTAACATCAGAGTATACTGCCTTAGCTTGACTACGAATAGCCATATCATGAAGTACTCTAACTTCTGGTACTTCTTCTAATTGTTTTAGTATGTTTTGTAAATCTTTAGGAGACTCTATCTTACTCTTTCCATTTACTACATATCCATGAAGTGATAAGAACTTCATAAATTCTCCTAATCTTTTTTCATCTGGTTTATCATGTACTCTATATATACCAGGTAAATTCTTGTAATAGATTGAACTTGCTACGGTTTCATTCGCTGCGATCATAAAGTTCTCTATTAACTCTTCACCTGTTCTTTGTACTCTAGCCTCTATATCTATTGGATGACAATTTTCATCCACCTTAATCTTAGCCTCAGTACTTTCGAATTCTATATATCCACGAGAGATCATTTTCTTTCTAAGTATCTTAGATAATTCTTCCATTAATCTAAGAGTCTTCTCAAAAGGCTTATAATCTTCGCTAGGATTATTCTCTTCAAGTAACTTATTTACTTCTTCATAAGTCATTTTCTTTCTACTTCGAATAATAGATTTAAAGATATCATAATGAGTAATATTACCTTTATTATCAATAACCATCTCACAACTAAAAGCAAATCTATCTTCATTCTCATTTAATGAACATATACCATTAGATAATTTATGAGGAAGCATTGGAAGTACTCTATCTACTAGATAAACACTAGTACCTCTAAAATATGCTTCATCATCTAATTTAGTTCCTTCTTTTACATAATATGAAACATCCGCTATATGGACTCCTAATAAATATTTGCCATCCTCAGTCATTGATAATGATATAGCGTCGTCAATATCTTTAGTATCAGATCCATCTATTGTAAATATTTCTCTATCTCTAATGTCTCTTCTACCAGAAGATAGTTCTTTATTTATTTCTTCTTCGGTTAAATAAGAAGGAATACTATCTAGTTCTTCTATTACTTCATCAGGAAATGATGGACTAAAATTATATTCATAAACAAATGATAATATATCTACTCCTACATCATTCTTATGTCCAATAATCTTAATAATCTTGCCAACTCTTTTACCATCTTTTAATGGTTCTACGACTACTTTATGTCCTTCTACTGCTCCATTTAAATTGTCTCTTGGTATGTATATATTAGCTCCCTTTTTATCAGGTTTAACAAAATAATCATTATCTATTTTTATTACTTCTCCTACTAAAGGATCATAGTTTCTTTTAATAACTTTAATTATCTTACCTTCAGGTCTATTCATATCTTTATTTAAATATTCAAATAATACTAAATCACCATCTATAGCTCCATTTATATTATCTCTACTAACATATACATCTTTACTATCTTTACCGATATTTATAAAACCAAAACCTTTATCATTAAGTATTAAATTACCTTTAACTAAATGACTATTTTCTAGTAATAGATATTTCTTTTTTTTCTCACTATAATATAGTATACCATCACTAACTAAACTATCTAAAGCATTCTCTAAACTTTGATATTCTTCTATACTAGTTAGTCCTAGTAAATCATTAATTTCCATAATAGTAAGTGATGTATTCTCTTTTAATTTATCTATAATTATATCTTTCATATTCATGCTAACCTCCTCTTTATACTCAAAAAGACTTAAAATTATATTTTAAGTCTTATAATGATATTATTAAACATAATACAAAGAAAGTAAAACCTAAAATATATGTTATTCTTGTAACAAATAGTTCAAATCCTCTTTCTTTCCTATTTGCAAACAAATCAGATGTTCCACCCTGAATTATTTGTGATGCAGACTCAGCCTTACCACTTTGAAGTAAAACTACTGCGATTAATAATATTGATACAATAAGTAATGCTATTTCCATAGTAATCAATCCTTTCACACATTATATATTATAACAAATAACTTTTTCTTTGTAAATATTTTTTAATACTGAATACCCCAAATAACTACATCTTTAGCAGGTTTGCCACAGACAATACATTTATCATCTACTTTTTCTTCGTTAAATGGAATACATCTAGATTTGCATCCTCTAATCTCTTTAATCTTGGCTTCACATTCAGCATCTCCACACCACATAGCCTTAATAAAGCCTGGATGGTTATTTATTATATCTTTAAATTCTTCTATATCGGTACATGTATAAGTCATTTCTTCTCTTCTTCTTAAGGCTCTATCATACATATCTCTTTGAATATCTTCAAGTAACAACTTAACATCATGAATAATATCGGTATTAGTAAATACCTCTCTTTTCTCTCTAGTATCTCTTCTTACTAAAGTAATCATATTATTCTCTAAATCTCTCTTACCTATTTCTATTCTAACAGGAATACCATTTACTTCAGCTTCAGCAAATTTAAATCCCGGACTCTTATCACTATTATCAATATAGGCTTCAATTCCTTCTTTCTTTAATTTATCAAGATAATCATTAGCTAAACTAACTACTTCTAAGTCATTTCCTATTGGAATAATAACTACTTTTTTAGGAGCTATCTTAGGTGGTAATACTAAACCATAATCATCAGAATGTACCATTATAAGGGCTCCTATCATTCTAGTAGTAGCTCCCCATGAAGTTTGATATGGATATTCTAGTTTATTTTCTCTACTAGTGAATTTGATATCATAAGCTTTAGAAAACTTTTGTCCAAAGTAATGGCTAGTCGCAGACTGCAGTGCGATACCATTATACATAAGTGATTCTACGGTATAAGTATATTCTGCTCCAGCAAATTTTTCTTTTTCTGTTTTTCTTCCTACAATACTAGGTATAGCTAAATAATCATGAAAGAAATTATTATATATATTTAACATATTTAATGTTTCTGCTTCTGCTTCTTTACTTGTTTCATGAATAGTATGTCCTTCTTGCCATAAGAATTCACGACTTCTTAAGAATGGTCTTGTTTCTTTTTCCCATCTTAATACACTACACCACTGATTATATAATTTTGGTAAATCACGATAGGAACTTACTACTGTTCTATAGTAATCTGAAAATAATGTCTCTGAAGTTGGTCTAATACATAAACGTTCTTCTAATTCTTTACTTCCACCTCTAGTAACCCATGCTACTTCTGGAGCAAAGCCTTCAACTAACTCTCCTTCTTTTTTAAGTAAATTTTCTGGTATTAATAATGGCATATAGACATTAACATGTCCTGTTTCTTTAAATTTTTCATCTAATATTTTCTGCATTTGCTCCCATATAGCATAACCATTTGGTTCAAATACTGTACAACCTTTAGTATTAGAATAAGCCGCTAGATGAGCAGCACTTACTATATCAGTATACCACTTAGCAAAATCTACATCTCTACTTGTTATTTTATTATTTTGTTTATTATTCATAATTACACCTCATCAATATAATTCTATCATAAATTAAGTAAAATTACTACTACTTTTTTGTTCTATAATCAAAATACCTAGTTAATTACTTTTTAAGTAGTATAGCTATATCAATTGCGACAACAATGTTGTCGCAATTGGATAACATATATAAAACCTTCTCATTTTCCCTATTTTCCTCTTGGAGAATACTCTCTCATGCTTAGATATTAATATTATTGATAATTCTTATATAATATTCTATCACTTTTATCTTTACTCATGATTATTTTATTAACTTAGATAGGTAATTATATCAATTGCGACAACATTGTTGTCGCAATTGGACAATATACATAAAATACTTTTATTATCTTTAAAAAAATTATTATTTTTATGACCTTAGGCATAAAAATACCTCTAAAGACCTGAGGCTTTAGAGGCATCTACTAATTATATTTAACAGAGATATACATCTTATCTTCAAATTCGTTTTGTACTAAACGCATAATATTATTAGCACTACTAGTATTTGAATCTTTACTATCTAATACTACTCTTATATTATCACCATCTATTTTTACAAAGTTTTCACAATTACATAATTCTTTTATTTTTAATTCTATTGTTTCTTCTTTAGAAGAATTTTTATTTAATAATTTTAATTCTTCAAAGACACTATTTTTTTCTTCTGTACTTATATCAGTACTAGTTAGTTTTTCTTTTAGACTATTTATCTTATCCATAACATTATTATCATCTTCTACTTTTAAGGCTGATATTATACTTGTTTCTTCTACTTTGGTAGTACTATTATCAGTAGTAGTCTCTTTGATATTTTTATCAAATATTTCATTAGGCATTGTTACATAGTAGATAGATAATACTAATACTAAACTAAATAATGTTAAAAACCATAAATTCTTCTTATTTATCATATTTATTCCTCTTCTTTCTAATTAATTATATTATCTTATATATAAAATATGAAAGAAAAAGAAAGAAACATGAATCCTCATATTTCTCTCTGTCATTATATATAATGATACTATATTATATTAAGCAAATTTGGTTTTATGTTTTTTTTGTTTTATTAGGACTATTGCTAGTGTAATTATTGATACTGCGAGTAAACCTAAGGATATTAACATATACATGAAGTATTTATTGTTTTCGTCTTTGTAGGCATTTACTAAGTCACTATTAAATCTTTGGATTGTTCCTTCTAGTTTATCATAAACATATAAAGCTTTTTCTCCTGTCTTTTCGTTTATGGCATAGAATAAGTAGAAGTCACTTCCTTTTACTTTGTCGTCAGCGGCATATGTTTTATTTTTTTCTATTAATTGATATCCTTCTAGTTTGCTATTGTCATAAGTAAATGATACTTTGCTATAACCTTTTGGTACTAGATTACTAGGCATATCTATTATATTAAAGGTAATATCTCCGACTGATAGGCTATTATATATGGTATATTTTTTAGTCTTTTCATTATAGCTATATAGTTTGGTATTTCCTTTTTCATCTTTTAATAAAACTAAGATATTTTTGGTTTTACTATTTTTATAACATAGTACTTCTTCTTCTCCTATTGTGATAGTGGATTTTTCATAATTACTTGGTATAGTTATGTTTTCGTCTTCTTTTCTTACGATAGTGTATTTCTTTTTGCCTATTGTTACTTCAACAGGATTTAGTTCTTTTACGGTTACATTGATAACATAAGTCTTAGTACTTCCATCTTCGGCGGTTACTTTTATTTCTATTTTGTTATTGCCTTCTTTTACTTCTACTTCGCCGGTTCCTTCTACTTTGGCACTAGAGTCATCTAATTGGGCATTTATTTTTATTTTTTTGACATCGTTTTCTACTACTACAGAGTATTCGGTTACTTCTTTTTTGAATTCTTTATCTAGGTTATAGTCTTCGATAGTTAGACTAGACAAGTTATTATTACTACTCTTTTTTTTGGTTGGTTTAGGAGTAGTTGTTGTTCCGGTTTTATTACCACCATTATTAGGATTTGATGTTGGCTTACTATTTACGGTTATGGTTACGGTTTTATTTCCGGTTATGGTATTGCCATCATAAGATGTTACATCTGTTGGAGTAATTGTTATTACGGCAGTTCCGGCATTACTTGTCGATATGGTTACACTCTTGCTATCATTATCTATCCAAAGACTACTACCGGATAGTGATGCAACACCTGAATTAGAGGATGATAAGGTAAATTTACCTGCTAAATCATTTCCTTTAATGGTTAGGGTTATGCTATTTCCTACGGTTACGGTATTACTTGTTACTGATACATCGTAACTAGCGGCCTTTACATAACTTATTGATATTATGAATGTACATATTATTATACTTAAATATTTTACTACTTTTTTCATATTTCCTCCTACTGAATTATTTTACTTACTTCCATTATATGATTTTTTATAGCGATATAGTCTGCTGATGAGACTTTTCCATCTTTATTGGCATCAGCATATTCTTTTTCTATATCAGTTAATTTATTTGTTTCCATGATATGATTTTTTATTTTGATATAGTCTGCTGATGATATTTTACCATCACCATTTACATCACCATAGATTATTACTATATATTCTTTTTCTTCACTATTGGTTTTTATTTTTATTTTATCTCCACTAGCTATTAGACCTGATTCTTTTGATGATGTTATGGTTATTTCTAAGTTAGTACTCTTTAATTTACTAATGGTATCATTGATATCTTTACCTAAGGTAAAACCATATAGATAGTTATCTTTATATTTGATACCAGCTTTATCTAGTACTTCTTTAGTTGTTACTTTGGTATTATCTCCAGGATCAGGAGTTGGCTTTGGATCAGGAGTTGGTTCTGGAGCTTTCTTTCTTGTTACATTAATGGTATATTTTCTAGTATCACCGTTAGCGGCAGTTACTGTTAAGTTTATATTGGTCTTCTCACTATTTAGGGCTACTGTTCCTAAACCACTTATAGTAGCACCATTATAGACTTTGGTTGCATCTACTGTTACTGATGAGACATCACTTTCTACTTCAATACTGAAGTTAGTGTCATTAGTAGGACTACTAAATAGTCTTGTTTTGTTTACTGTTAGGCTAGATAAATAGTTATTAGGATTTCCTGTATTTGGGAAAGTTGTTTTATCAGGCATATTATTAAATATTGGTATATAGAAGGCAAAGCTACTATTTAGCAGGTTAGTACTATTATAGCCATTATATGTTTTATAACTTTGAGAATATGGGGCTTGGATATTTTGCATATACTGATGATCAGCATATGATGGTCCTATTAAATCCCATTTTTGTAAGTATTCTGTTTTTTGTCCAACATTTACATAGTTATTGCTTAGGAAGGATGCTCCTCCTACTACGGCTTTATATGGGCTATTCCAGCCTTGGTTTTTGGCATATATTAGACCATTGATAATAGTTTGATTTTTATCTCCACCTGCGGCAGTGGCTCCAATGTTATAGAAGTTATAATAGCCTTCATAACCTGCTACTGTACCACTTACGATAGTACTTCCTGATGCTCCTACTTCTTGAATTACTCTTGATATTAATACATATGGACTTATATGATAAGTATTAGCAGCTTCTATGAAGGCATCTACATAAGTCTTACCATCACTACTAGCAGTCTTACCACTCATGAAAGTTCCTTTTAACATATTTTCTATTCCTTCTCTAGTATGGAATGATGGGTTATATGATAAGTCTTCAAACATAAAGATATTTCTTTCATTAAAGAAGTTTCTTGGATCTATATAATATGCTATAGTACTAGTACTTGCGGCATACCATCTAGAACCTCCTCCAGTAAAGTTGGTACTAAAGACATTAGTGAAATAGTTATATGACCAACTAGCTGTTGATTTTAAGCCATCTAGATTACCATAATAATCTTCGATTAGACTTCGTCCTGATGATTTATGTTCTAGATTAACGATATAATTAAAATCTAGATTAGTATTAAAGGGAATAAATTTCCATTTAGGATATAGGGCATGTAGTTTTACTAAGTCATCTAAATAGCTTTCTGGAAAACCACTCTTTTTTAGGTTAGCTCGATATTCTTTTAAATCTGTTGTATCTAAATCAATATTACTGTCAGAAGAACCTATGTATTTACCACATACATAACCTGTAGTACTACCATATTTTATTTTATATAAACTTGTAGGACAAGTTCCTTTACCATCTTTACCAGCATTTTTATCTAATACTTCTACTTCAGTATCACAGCTTAAACCAGTTATTTTGTTTTTTCTACTTAAATCAGAATAGACTCCTAATGGAGAAGTATCTTCGATACATAATACTTTTCCTTTTTCAGTAGTACTTGGTGTATTTAATTTTATAAAGTCCCCACAGGCATAGCCTGTTAATACTCCTTGTCTTACTTTATAGAACGATGTTGTACAACCGGAACTTGGATTTGTACCGGCATTGGTATCTAATACTTCAACTGTACTATTACAAACTAATGAGTTATTAGCAGGACTTGTAACACTTGGTCTTAGGTTTACCGGTTCATCATTATCTGGACAGTATACTGTTCCTGTACTACTAGCGGATACTATACCTATAAAAGATAAAAATATTGTTAATAAAAATAATACTCTCTTCATATATTCTACCTCTTATATATTATATCATCTTTTTCTACTTTTTTCTACATATATAGTTTCTTTTTTTATTACTTTACATTTTAGTAGAAAAACATTAAAAGAGATAACTTATGTCATCTCAATTATATTTTAACCTACAGATAACTGATATGGACTATTTAATGTTCCAGAGCCTGTTTTAATGCTTACATTAGCATTTAAATAAAGTGTTGGAAAAATTTCACTATCAAGAGCAGCATATGGCTCTCCCAGGTCTAAGCAACCGCCCGCTACATGGAATACAAAGCTAGAAGATACGATAGGAGTTAATAAAGCTATTGTTTTAGAGTTAAACATTGTTTTCATCCAAGAAGAACAATTACTATATTCTCCTAACGTTGAAGTACATTTACCTAGATAAGCAGAATAAGCATAATCTGATGGATATGGCAAAGCAATCTTACCAGTCCAAGATGTTTTATTACCGGTATATACTGTTCCACTAGTATTTTCTAATTTATAAGATTGATCAGCATATACATTCACGCCTTCATCCAGCCAACCTAATAAAGACCATTTAGCATCCGCTATCATGTTTCTAGTAGTATCATTTTTTATACCAGTATAAGTGAAATCACAAGGTGTTTCTGCATTATTTGCTCCAGCATAACATTGACCACCTTTTGAATTATAATATAAACTGTTGTTAACACTTTCTTTTGTATAACCTGGATTTAATAGTTTCATTAATCTTGCTGTTGTCCAATCATTAGAACCATAATCTGCTTCTGCTCCTGTTGTAGTATCTTTGTTATCCCAAGGATATGTTCCTATTGATTCATTTCTGATTAATTTTACTTTACCATCAAACACTCCTATTATTCTCCATGTTTCACAGCTAGTATTTGGATATGTATTACAATTAAATAATACATAATTTCTATCACCAAGACCGCTATATCTAATATTGCCATCAGCATCTTTCATTAAGCCATTAGTAATATCATATTGATATTTAATACCATTATTAGTAACATTAGTTTTAGTACTATTATTATATAAATTAGTAATATGTGTAGCAAGGGGATTGGATAGCGTTTTTTGAGGTACTAAACTCATATTACTTGCTAGTACTATACTATTTTTACTAAGAGCAACTCCTAAAGTAACTGTTTTAGTAGTACTACTATTGTTTCTTATAGATATTTTAGTAGTAACTGTAGTATTAGCATTACTTATTGTTCCTGCTGTAGTATAACTTGTAGATGATACACCAATATCAATATTACTAATATCATTTATATACCATACACTATAATTAACATTTGATACAGTACCACTACTTATATTAATTGTTTTAGTAACAGTAGCAGATGGACTTACTTCTACTTCAAAGGTTTCCATTGTATCATCATTACTAGTCAAATTAGAACTAATAGTAATTGGATTATTTATTTCAGCACTAGTAGTAAACATGGCATAAGTAGACCCTATAGCCAAGCAAATTAAACCAATAGATATTACCGCTACTAAATAGATTGTTTTAATATTTATTTTTTTCATTACTTATCTCCTAAATACTTACTTTTATCTATCTTATTTCTAAAATAATTCTATCATAATATTATTAAAAATACAATAAATTATTTAAATGTTATTTTATTTTTATGACCTTAGGCATAAAAAAAGAAAAAAAGTGAGCTTTAAACTCACTTAAGTCATTTAGACTTCATATATAAGGAGATAATAGTATTACTATGATTGTAGTCTGTCTTTATTTAAGTAATACTATCAATATTATTATGATTATATTATGATTTATTATACTTCATTGTATTTATTACTATTCCTAGTATTAGGATAAAACATAATGTATATACCCATATTAATAATATTATAATACTAGATAATCCACCATATACTAAGTCATATCTACCAAAGTATTTAATATAATAACCAAAGAAAGCAGTAAATACTACCCAACCTAATGTTGTTATAAAGGCTCCAATAGTGGTTTCTTCACTTTTTATTTCTTTAGATGGAGCTATTTGATATATTAATTTTATATTTAAGAATATTATTATAAATGTTATAGGCCATTTTATTATATTATATATCATTATCATTTCATCTATTATACCAGTAAATGGTTTACTATTTCTAAGTAATTCTAATATTTGTTCTCCTAGCATAGGTACTAAGATTAAGAATAGTAAAAGTATTATGATGACTAATAGTATTATTACCGATCTTAGTCTATCTTTAATTATATTTGTTTCTTCTATTTTGTATAGACTATTAGAAGCACTTATAATAGCATACATACCATTAGCGGCAATACAGAAAGTAACTATATTTAATAATCCAACACTAAAGTCAAAACTTTGTCCTGAGATAGCATCTACGACTACTCTACTGGCATAACTAGGAAGTAAATCAGTAAGAAGAGATATTACGGAATCGATAGATATGGAAAAGAAACCCGCTACTATGACTATTATAGTTAAGATTGGTACTACTGCTAATACGAAACTATAGGCTAAGTAAGCAGGTAAGATTCTAAGTTCTTTTAAACTTAGAATCTCTATTAGTTTTTTGAAGTATCTTTTTATTTTAGCTTTCTCTATTTGTTTTTTTACCTTACCTACTATTTTATCCATTATTATTTTCCTTTTTATTTCGCATATCAATAGTAGCTTCATTAATGGCATCATCTACAGTTTTGATATCATCCATAATCATGCTATACCCGATAGCGGCTCCATAACCATATGGTAGTTCTTTTAATTCTTTATATATTTTTCTGGTATAACTTATAACATCTTTTTCACTATAGCCTACCATATATACTAGGAATTCATTACCATCAGTTCTAATAATATCTGTATTAGGCTCTTGATTAACAATTAATGTACTCGCAGCTTTCTTAATAATGGTATCTCCTTCTTCATGACCATGACTATCATTAATATCTTTGATATTATTTAAATCTATTATTACAAAGGCTTGAGGATATATAACATTATCATCCCATTCTTTTATTTTTAAATTTAAATATGCTCTATTCTTTAATGATGTCATTGTATCAATATATTTTAATTTATCATTATTAGTTACAATTGTACTATTTTCTTTCTTTTTCTTAATAAAGAATATTAAGAAGATAATTATTAGAATTACTAAGATTGCTAATAAGAAAGTTGTTAAAAGACTAAATTCATATATTTTTGAATTTGTATTATCTTTATATTTTATAGTATCATAATTTACTGAAGATGTATAATATGTAAACATCTCACTAAAGATTTTATTTTTATTTACATCTCTAATCATAAAACTATAGTTATATGGTAATACTCCTTCATATATTACTTTAAAATCACTAAATTTTCTTGTTTTATAATAATCATATGTTGCTTTATCTATTACGACAATACTTTTATTTTTGATATTTCTAAGTAAGTCATCTGTATTATTATATCCAGTATTCTTAATACTATTTGTATTTAAGTAATCATTTATATAAGCATTCTTTACTGTTATTACTTCTTTATCTTTTAATCCTTTGATACTATTTATAGCAAATGGTTCAGTGGATAAGACAACATATTTTTCTTCGAATAAATTAGTAGTTAAAATGGTATCGATATTTAAACCATTCTTATTAAAGTTAGCAAAGGCTAAATCTAATTCACCACTTGATAAGTCTTTTTTTAATTCTTCAATATTATTATAATATTTTACTTTTAAATCTACATCAAATAAGTCTTCAAAACCACTTAAGTAATTAGATAAAGTACCTACTAAATCTTTTTCTTCTTTACCAGTAAATGGCATATAAGTTATATATCCAACATTATAAGAAGAACTATTATAACTCATACGATCAGCTTCAGTTATTTCTTTGTCATAGAAGAATTCACTTAAGAAGTTTGTTTTGTATGAGGTTTGTTGTTTATTTTTTTGATAACCTAGATAATATTTTTTCATTATATCTAAGAATGTTTTATTTTCTATGGTTAATACATATTTTTTAGAGATATCACTTAAATGATAAAGAATATGTAAATCATTTTTTAAGATAAAATCCATATACATGTTATATGGTACAATAACATAATTTGTTTCTTTATTTTTTAATGCTTCTTCTAGTTCATTAACATTTTCTTTTTGTAAATATGATATTTTCTTTACTTCAGATAAATCATTACTTACAGTATTTAAATCTTTTTTTAAGACTGCTACTGTATGATTATCTATATCATTAATGTTATTTATTACTTCTTCTTCAGTACTAACTAATACATAATTATCTTCGTATAGTAAGATATCTTTATTTGTTAGACTCTCATTATTATTTAATACTCTAAAGGCATTTTTATTTAGATTGGAACTACTATCAACGGAATATGATATTTTATTAAAGTTTATTCCATAAGTAGTTGTAAAGTCATCTAGTAAATCAAAGATTACTCCTTTACCACTTTTGCCATATACTGGTACATCATTATATACACTTATATCTAATACATTACTTGTATTATCATTAATCCATTTCTTTTCTAGAATAGAAAAACTTGAATTATCTTTACTATAATTTAATATAAATATTAATAGACTTACAGCAAATAAGACTGCTACTACGATTAGTACTATTATTTTATTATTTCTCTTCTTCATAGTGTTCTCCTAACTATTAGTCCATGTAATGGCATCTAAACTATGATGTTTATTACCGGTAATTACAGTATCTTTTTCTTCACCTTTCCATTTTAAAAAGAATGAAAAATCATAATATTCTAATTCACTATTTGTATAATTATCTAATGTATTTGATGCTATTTCTTTTGCTTTATCTACTGATGTATCACTTTTTAATGTAATAGTAGTATAAACTATTCTACCTTGAAGTCTTGTTTCTACTTCTTCAGTTAAGTTTGTTTCTTCAACTTCTTTCTTTACTCCATCATATGTTTTTTCACTTATTTTTACTTTATCTATACCATCCAATCTATTACCATATTTATTATGTGATCCTCCTACTAGTAACTCTACAAATATAACTATTATTACTATTAAGAATACTACTGCTAATAACAATATAACCGATAACCCTTTATTTTTTTTAATCCAATCTTTTATCTTATCCATACTCTATCTCCTTCTTATCTAATATAATAATATTATACTATAAAGGTAAATATTTATCAATAGTATAAGTTTTTATTTTTTATATTTGCTATTTATAAATATTTATAGTATAATGTATATGGAAAGAGAAATTACTCATAATAAAAATGGGTAACACCTAATGCAAAAGGTGTTCTCTCCATATTTTTTGGATATAGAGCACTGCCTTGGTGCTCTATTTTACTTATTTTCTAAGGCTACTACTATATATAAAATATAGTGTAACTAGAGTAATCCAAGCAAATGCTAGGATTAGTTCCATTTCAAAACCCCCTTTAACAGAAAACTTTGAAACATAGAATCACCCCTTCCTTAACTTAGTTAAAAAAGGAGAGAACACCACTAGATATTACCGCATAGACATTATATATTAGTTAGATATAATAGTCAATATTTTTTTGACTATTTTTTTATTTAGTTTATAAAATCTTTATTTATAAGTGGTTATAGGTGTTTTGTATACAATACAAATGTTTTTATTTTTGAGACCTAGACTCAAAAATACCCTGAAAGACTATGAGGCTGAAAGGGAAAAAGAAAAAGATAGTAAATTAAATGCTAACTTTACTATCTATATAATCTTCTAGTAATGAAGAAGAAGCAAGTAAAGTATTATTAAATACTTTTAGTTTAGATAAATATTCTTGATACTTAGAATTATTATTTAATTCTTTAGTTTTCTCTTCAATAATACTATCTATTTCCTTATACTTATTATCTTCATGATATTCTAAATATGTAGCTTCTTTTTGAAGCTTTTTTATTTCTTCAATTAAGTTTTTAATATCATTATCTTCTTCAATTATATCTACTATTTGTTTATATTCTTTATATTCATTAGAATTATTTATAGCATTAAATAATTCTTCTATACTACTTTCCACTAACTATTTCCCCTTCCATAGACCATGTTTTTACTTCTGTTATATGTACTTGTTTAATACTTCCTATATTAGAAGGATCTCCTAGTACATTAACTAATTTCATTGTATCGGTATAACCCATTAGTTTACCACCTTTATCTGAGTATCCTTCAATTAAAACTGGTACTATTTTATCTTTATATTTTTCATTATTCTCTCTAGCATATTTATTTACTACTTTATTTAATCTTTGTAATCTTTCTTCTTTCTCTTCTAGTGGAACATTATCTTTTATTTTAGCAGCAGGTGTTCCTTCTCTTGGTGAATAGATAAAGGTATAGGCTAAATCATATTTTAATTCGTTATATATTTTTAATGTTTCTTCAAAGTCTTCTTCTGTTTCTCCTGGAAAACCTACGATTATATCAGTAGTTATACTTACTTTTGGTATTTTATCTTTTAGTTCATGGAATAATTTTTTATATTCTGCTATTGTATATCTACGATTCATTTTCTTTAGGATATTATCTGATCCTGATTGGATTGGTAAATGGATATAAGGCATTATATTTGGGTATTTGGCTATTATATCTATCATATCACTAGAGAAATCCCATGGATGTGATGTTACAAATCTTATTCTATCTATTCCTGTTTTGGCAACATCTTCTAGTAAATTAGCCATAGTATATGATTCTTCTAGGTCTTTACCATAAGCATTAACATTTTGTCCTAGAAGGGTTACTTCTTTATAACCTTTGTTTTTTAATTCTTCTACTTCTTTTAGGATATCTTTAGGTAATCTACTTCTTTGTTTACCTCTGGTATATGGTACTATACAGTATGAGCAGAATTTATCACAACCATACTGAATATTTACCCAAGCTTTTATTTTGGAATCTCTTTTTACTGGTAAGTTTTCTATTATACTTCCTTCTACTGAGTAAACTTCAATATTTTGTTTTCTCTCTTTTGTTATATTTTCTAGTAATATTGGTATATCATATATATTATGTGTTCCTAGTACTATATCTACCCATTTATATTTATCTTTTATCATATTAGATACTGATTCTTCTTGAGGCATACAACCTCCAATTATGGTAATGATATTAGGGTTTGTTTCTTTTAATTTCTTTATCCTGCCTAGTATTCCTACAACTTTATTTTGGGCATTTTCTCTAATTGCACAGGTATTTATTATTATTACATCAGCTTTTTCATAGTTTTCTTCTTTGGTATAGCCTAAGTCTTCCATAATACCTGATATATTCTCACTATCATGGACATTCATTTGGCATCCATATGTTAAAATGGTATAGGTTTTATTATGACCTATATTGTGAATAGACTCTGGTACTTTATATTTATCATAAGATACTTCTATTTTTTCTTTTGTTCTTATTCTGGCATCTTTTATATTTGGTAACTGCATTTTACTTCCTTCTTTCTAATATTTTTCCTTTACTACTTAAGTAATTATATTGTTCCATAAATGTTATATTATCACTTGCTTTATTATTGGCATATTCACACCAATATTTTATCTCTTTTTCCCAATAATAATATTTTGAATCTAAATCATCAGTACTTCTATTGATATAAAGATCATATAATACATAGACTGCTAATGCATCCATAGCACGACGAGCTGCACTAGATATTTTTACATAGCCATCTATTCCTAAGCCTTGATGTCCTATATTGGTATATGAATACTTACTCTTAGTCATATAATTTTTTAGAAGTAGCTGAAGACCACTACTATTTATATCAAAAGAGCCATGTTCTAAATATTTTTCTATTAATTCAATATTTTCTTCTCTTTGAACACGCCATGGCATTATTAGTCCTAAATGTTCTCTTTTATCAATTAGATGAATTGTACTATTAGCGAAAACATTACATTGTTCTACCATCATATGAGCTATTGGTGCTTCACTATCCACTTCTTTTTGATTATTTATTCTTTCTTTCATATGATGATATGCTCTAACGCGTGGATTATCAATAGCTTGTTTATCAAATATTTTGGATATTAGTATTAAATCGTCATGTAATAATCCAGTACTTGTTATTATTTCTTCAGCACCTTGGTAAGTTAATTTATGTTTATTTTTAATTATACTAGGTATTATTTCTAAGGTATCTAAATCTAATGAATAATCTGGTGTTACTCCTACTTTTATTGTTAGAGCATTGGTATTTTTGTTTGGTAATATTGATAATATGTTATCTGATAGATATCTATCAAATATTGGGATACTATTATTAGATAAATAAATAGTATGATTTCTTTTTAAAGCTTCATGCATTGTATTTGATTCATATGGTATAGTAGCGGTTGGATTGGCTAAATGAATAAATAAGGTATATGTACCATTATCATTTCTTTTTATTGACATGGCATCATCTAGACACATATCTCCTTCGTTATCAATAGTAAAGATTTCTTCTTGGGTTAAATCTATCTTTCCGTTTGGTAAATAAACATATTCTTCATATTTTGGTATTATAAATGATACATTATAATCTTTAGCTACTTCTTCTTTAGTTGTATATAATTCATTTTCTATTTTATCAATTAGTTCCCAAACAAAGTTTTTAGGACTTGTTTTTAATATTCTTAAATAATCTTCTTCAGAGTCATTAAATAATTTATTATATAATTTACCTCTTAAAAATACATTTATAACACGATTAAAATATTTTATATTTATTTCGTTATCTTCGTCTATCTTTAGATATTGTTCTATGATATTAGCAAATACTGATGTAATAATACTTTTATTTATTAATAATTCTTTCATATTTAATTCGATATATTTTTCTAGTAATTCGATATCTCTTTTTTCAAAGATAAGAAATAACATAAAATTATATTTATCGCCTTTGGCTCTTTTTTTATTATTGATAACACTTTGATTTTGTAGATTGATTAATTCTGATAAATAATCTTCAATCTGAAGTAGTTTTTCTAAGTCAAAACTTAGTGTTATATTACTTAGAAAGACTTCTATTTTGTTATATACTCTTTCTAAGTCTTTTTTGTTTTTATTTTTTTTAATATAGTTACTTAGAAGACTGTTTAGATCTTCTAGTAATGTTTTATTATTTATGGTAGTGATATTTCTGAAGAGATATAGATAGGAATTTAATATTCCTGATAATACTTCTTCGGGATACATTAGTAATTCGTTATATAATGTATCATAATCACAATCGTTATTTAATATTTCTTTTTTTATCCTACGGGATATATTTTTATTACTACTCATAAAACCCTCCTAGTATTATTATATTAGTTTTTCTTATAATCTGTTAATATACTTAAGAAGGCTTCGCTAGGTATTTCTACTTTACCTATTGTTTTCATCTTCTTTTTACCTTCTTTTTGTTTGTCTAGGAGTTTTCTTTTTCTAGTTATATCTCCTCCATAACATTTAGCTAAGACATCTTTACGCATGGCTTTGATATCACTACGAGCTATTACTTTACTACCTATTACAGCTTGAACTGGTACTTCAAACATTTGTCTTGGAATGATATTTTTTAGGTTATCAACCATTCTTCTACCGCGATCATAAGCAAAGTCTTTATGTACTATTAGTGATAAAGCATCTACTACTTCACCATTTAATAGGATATCCATCTTTACTAGATCACTTTCTTTATAGCCTATTACTTCGTAATCAAATGAGGCATATCCTTTAGTAGAGGATTTTAATCTGTCAAAGAAATCATATACTATTTCTGATAATGGTAGTTCGTAGTGGATATTTACTCTTGTTGTGTCTAAGTAATCTATACTTTTATAGATACCTCTTTTATCTTGACATAATTCCATTATTGGTCCTATATAATCAGTAGGTACTAAGATATTGGTAAAGATATATGGTTCTTTGATATTTTTTATTTTTACTTTATCAGGCATCATACTAGGATTATCAATAAAGATTGTACTTCCATCTGTTAAATTTATTTCATAATTTACTGACGGAGTAGTAGCTATTATTTCGATACCAAATTCTCTTTCGATTCTCTCAGAGATTATTTCTAAATGTAATAGTCCTAAGAAGCCCATTCTAAAACCAAAACCTAAAGTACTAGAGGTTTCTGGTTCAAATGTTAATGAGGCGTCATTTAGTTTTAATTTTTCTATAGCTTCTTTTAAAGCTGGATATTTATTTGATTCGATTGGATATATACCGCAGTAGACCATTGGTTTCATTGGCTTATAGCCTGGTAAGGCTTTATCAGTAGGATCGTTAGCATCTGTTATGGTATCTCCGACTGATACGGAAGATAGGCTTTTTATTGATGCGGTAATAAAACCTACTTCACCTTCTTTTAGTTCTTCTACTTCATGTTCAAAAGGGGTATGATACCCGAGAGATACGACATCATATTCTGCTCCGGTAGTTAGCATTTTTATTTTTGTTTTTTTGGTTATTTTACCTGAAACTACTCTTACTAATATTACTACTCCCCTATAAGAATCGAAATAACTATCAAATATTAAACACTTTAATTTATCATTACTCTCTTTAGGAGATGGCACTCTATCTATGATAGCATTAACTAAGTCTGGTATTCCTACTCCTGTTTTAGCGGATACTTTAATTATTTCTTCACTAGTAAAGCCAAAGGTATCATATAATTCTTTTTCTACTTTAGGTATATCGGCACTAGGAAGATCTATTTTATTTATTACGGGGATTATTTCTAAATTATTTTCAAGGGCTAAGTAAACATTTGCTAGTGTTTGTGCTTCAATTCCTTGAGTAGCATCTACGACTAGGACTGCTCCTTCACAGGCTGCTAGTGAACGTGATACTTCATAGCTAAAATCGACATGTCCTGGAGTATCTATTAGATTAAGCATATAACCATTATATGATAATCTTACGGCATTTAATTTTATGGTTATGCCTCTTTCTCTTTCGATATCCATATTATCTAGTAATTGTTCTTTCATTTGTCTTTTATCTACTTCACCAGTATATTCTAAAATACGATCTGCTAATGTACTTTTTCCATGATCGATATGTGCTATTATACTAAAATTTCTTATTTTTGATGTATCCATTTTATCACTGCCTTCTTTTCTATTATAGCAAAAATTAGTATAAAATAAAAGAAGAAACTATATATTTCTTCACTTTTTTCTTTATTTCTTCTTAAGCCTGTAGTCTTAAGAAGTATCTAAAAGCCTGTAGTCTTTTAGATAAGTATTTTAATATTTGTTAATTTTATTAATAATTAGTTTACTTGTATGTTTTCTTGTATGTTTTCTTGTATGTTTTAATACTTGGTTTTTTCTATTATATTGCCTTCTTTGTCAAATATAGTATTTATAGAGTAACTATTCATATTATTTAATACTCTATCTTTTTCTTTACCTTCTAAAAGAGATGTTTTATAATTATCTTGTTTACATGGTATAAATTTATAAGATAAATTTCCCTTTTTATTTAATGTTACTGATAATATTCCTGTATCTTTAGTTTCTCTATTAAAGATAAAATCTCCTAGATTATAAGCAATTAATTTATTATTATATATTTCCATACCTTGAAGTAAATGAGCATGACTACCTATAATTAGGTCTGCTCCCTCATCTATATATTCTTTACCTGTTACTTTTATTACTTCTTCTAGTTCATGAGAATCTTCTTTACCCCAATGTATTAGTAATACTACATAATCACTTTTTTCTTTTTCTTCTTTGATTGTTTCTTTTAAAAGAGTATTATCATAACATCTAAAGACTCCAGGACTATCACTGGTAGCACCAGGAGTTATGATGTTTTTTTCTGCTCTTGTTGAAGATATAAAAGATATTTTATAACCACCTACTATATAAGAGAAACTTTTTTTAGCTTCAGAAATATTATGGCCTGCTCCAACAAAGGGTATATCATATTCTTTTAGGTATTTTAAGGTATCATTAAAGGCTTCTATTCCATAATCATAGATATGATTATTAGCAAGACTAACTAAATTTACACCCATTTCTTTATAGATATTTAATCTTTTAGGGTCTGCTCTAAAGGTATAGGTTTTGTTAAGAGGAGTACCTCTAGTACTTATAGTAAATTCATTATTAGCTACCATTATATCTGAAGTAGTTAGAATATCTACTACTTCTTTAGATAGAATTCCATATACTCCTTCGTTTCTTGAATCATAATATGGCATGATATCAAAATTATCTGCTAGTGAGATATCTCCAACAAAACTTAAGGTTATATCACCTTTCTTATTTATTATTTTGGTATTATCTAAATTATTATTTGATAAATCTTTTAATACTTTTAGTGAATTACCTGTTAAATCATGCCACATGTTATAACTATAAGTGTTATTTTTATAACTAGTATTTATATTTTCTAAAGTATTTATTCCATAGTTATTATAAATATAATTTAAAAAGTCATAATCATAATTATTATCATAAGAGATAATATTATTTATTATTTCTTCTTTAGTACTTACACTTTCTTTATTAGGAGTACATCCTACACATAACAATATTATTAATATTACTTCCACTAACTTCTTCATAATTTTAATATATCATAGAAGTGATAAAAAGAAAAGAAGAAAAATTATTTTTCTTCTAAAAAGTAACTTGCTAGTTTTTTATAATTATCTTGACTATTTAAACAAGTATCTATTAAATAACCTTTTTCATTATTATTTTGATATTCTTTTAGTCCTCTGATATAGAAACTCTTATTTCTTTCTTCTATATAAAATGGTATTATATCATTATAAAGGTATTCTCTAAACATTATCATACGACCAACTCTACCATTTCCATCTGAGGATGATACCTAAGGACAGTTTTTTTATTTTTACATTTAATGTTAAAATTGGTATCTCCATTCAATTTTTATATCTCTCGAATTAGTTTCAGAATCATATTTACCTACTATGATTTTTTTAACAAATTCATTTATTATTTCTCTAGTAACTTCTTTTATCGAATTATACTTTTCATATAATTTTCCTACTTCTTCAAAATTGTATTCAGATTTTTCTAATTCTTTTCCAATATTATTATTTACATATTTCTTAAAATCATTATATACTGCTTTAGCAGTATCTTTATCAGCCATTACAGAGAATATTACTTTACCACTGTTAGTGATATATAGTTGTTCTGCAGAAACACAAATCCAACGTCTCATATCAATATTATCTAGCATCTCTTGTTTAATTTTTTCTACATCTGCATTATCTTTAACCTTAACAACAGCCACTGAATAAGCTTGTGCTGTCATTACTGGTACTGATACAATAATCGATTCAATGCCATCATTTGTTTTCAAACCAGTATAACTAGTAACCTCATCAATATTCTTTATATCTATTTTCATAGTTTCAAGTTCTGGTAAAATATTTTTATTATTTTTATTTATAGTATTAATAATGTTATTAATGTCTTTGGATGTTTTAAGACTACCTTTGTTACCACCACCTGATACTAATATAAATATTATAAATGATATAACTGCTAATAATATCAAACATATTATTAAAATATTTTATTTTTTCATTTTTTTATCTTCCTTATGTTTAAATTATATCATACTATCACTTAAATCGGTATAAAAGTAATTACACTTTACAAAAAATAAGTTTTAACTATTTTGTATCAATTAGTAATTCTTTTGGACTTTTCTTTAAAATGCTTGATGAAGATATTAGTAAAGATATTATAAGAACTATTGACATAAATAAACACACATATATCATTAATTTTGGAGATATATTAATTTCTAAACTTGTTAGTGTTTTATTAAATCCATCTACTTCAGCTCCACCTCCAAGTTGGCTAGATGCTCCTTGTTTAGCAATTTGTTTTGCTATAGTACCAGTGACTTTACTTAATATGTTATTTCCAATCATACTTGCTGTATAAATAGCTAGAAAGTATGATCCTATAAATGCTGGGATTGATACAAATACTAGTTCAATAACAAATTGTCCGAATATTTTGGCTTTTGAAATTCCTAATGAAAGTAAAATTGCAATTTCTTTTTTTCTAGCATTCATCCATAAAAACAATAGTAATGAAACTGTAACACTAGCAAATAATAATGATCCTGCAAATAATTTATTAGCTATTTTATATATACCTGATATTGATTGTTGTAGTGCTGGGTAATTATTTGAACTTTTAATCAAATTATATTGTTTCCAATCTATATCGAGTTTTTCAATATTTTTAATGACTTTATCTAAATTTTTATCTCCTTTTACAAAAAATGTTGCATCTTGATATACTGCAGTATCCTCTGTATTTCCATATACTTTTGCAGCCGTATCTAAATCGGTTATCAAAGAATTTTCGTAAAGTTCTTGGACTACAGTAACGGTGCTTTCATTATGACCATCGAAAAGACCTTTTATCTCAACTTCTACTTTTTCATTTGCTCCTTTTTCATTATCGGCATCAAATAAATTAGATTTTATTTTTATTTTATCTCCAATTTTTAAATTATTTTTTTCTACTAAGTCTTTATGCATTAAAATCTTGTTTTTATCATTTTCATTTAAGTGTTCACCACTAGATAATTTGTAAGCTCCTGAGATAAACTTATTTTCTTTTGATGAATCATTAACTCCTGTTAACATAACTGCTCTTTTAAAGTTTTTTGCTCTTTCTGGTGATTGTCCTGAAAGTGTTTTTTGAGTTTCTATTATATCATTATCTACTAAATCAGCAACACTATTAATTCTTTTTACATATGAATCAATGTCTTTGGATTCAGCAATTTTTTTAATATCTTGTCCTTTTATATTGCCACCACCTCTTGGTGTTCCAAAATTAACTCTTCGGTTTATTTCCATAGAGAAACTATTTGTTATATTTCCAAAAGTTTCTTTTGAAGCTCTGTTCGTAGCGTCTTTAATTGATAAACTAATAAGACAAAGCGTTGACATAGTTGTTATAACTAACAATATAATTATTGATTTTAGACTTTTTCTAGTTACATATGCAAATGCATTTTTAATCATTATTTGACCTCCTGAGTAATTTTGTTTATTTTTTTAAGCTTTCTATCTCTTAATTCTAAAATAATGTCTGCAGAATTTGCTACTTCTTTACTATGTGTTACCACGATTACACACTTATTTCTTTCTTTTGCTAACTTTTTAAGTATTTCAATTATTTCACCAGCAGTATCAACATCTAAGTTTCCAGTAGGTTCATCTGCCAAAATTATTGGGGCTTCTGAAACTAATGCTCTTGCAATCGCCACTCTTTGTTGTTGTCCTCCTGATAACTTCATTACATTTCTATTTATTTGACTTTTATCAAGACCTAATTCAAATAAGATTGTTTCAGATGCATTTTTATTTACTAATCTAACATTTTCTAAAGGCGTTAAATAATCAATTAAATTATAGTTTTGAAAAACTAACGATATGTTATTTTTTCTATGATTACTGTAGCCATCTTTCTCTATATCATTTCCTTTAAATAAGATTTGACCTTTTTGTGGTTTATCTAAACCTGCTAATAGCGAAAGTAATGTTGACTTTCCTGCCCCTGATTTTCCTATTATTGCATAAAATTTTCCAATTTCAAATTTTTGATTTACTGAAGATAATACTTTCTCTTTTGAATTTGAATAATTATATGTTACATTTTTTATTTCTAATATATCCATTTTTAATCTCCTAACTTATTTTTGACAATATTTCTTTTGGTTTTTTAATTAATATCATTAAACTTGCAATAATAACTGATAGAACAATAATCCCAATTAATATTCCGTAACTTTGCATGAATGTTATAAGATTTGAAATTAAATTATTGTTTTTAAGTAAGCTATCAACCATTATTGTTGAATCATCAGAATTCATAAATCCACCAACTATAATATTTAATATTACATTTCCTATAAACAATGATAATACCAAAGATGGTAGTGATATAAATAATAATTCAAGTATAAATTGAGTTACAATTTTTATTTTACTTATACCAATTGATAATAATATTCCTATTTCATGTATTCTTTCTCTTAACCATAATATTAATATTAATGACAATACTGTTATTCCACCTATCATAATTGAATATGTCATGATCTTAATAATATGTTTTATTCCATCTATAGACTCTAGTGTTTCTTCAAATACATGGTTATCACTTGAAACACTATATTGTGACCAATCAATTTTAATTTTTTTAATTTTATTTAGTGCTACCTTTGTATTTTCTGAACTATCTGAATATATTTCAAGTTTATTAACAATTTTGTTATTTTCAGGTTTATTTAATGCTTTTTGACTTGATTCATAATCAATAAATACCATATTTTCAGTAAAGTCTGATGATAAGCCAGTATATTTTTCTTGTTTTTTACCTGTAAATATTCCAATTATCTCAAACTCATATTCTATTTTCTTTTCATTATTATTAATATCAATTAATTCAAGTTTGATTTTATCATTAAGATTTAGGTTATTTTTTTCTGCAAGTTCCTTATGAATAAGAATTTTTCCCCTATCATTATTATTGATATGTCTGCCTTTTATAATAGTGAAAATACCACTACTAAATAAATTGTCCTTTTCACTATTATTAGTAGCTTCTACTGAAAGCATATTTTTGAACTCATCTGATAAATCATCTCGTTCTACTAATTGCGTTCCATCTACAACTTTGATATTTGTAGTTCTAGCAAGTCCCTCATACGTAGTTATAATTTCTTTTATTTCTTTTATATTATCTAATTCTTTAAACTGATTAGTTTCAAAAGTATCACCATTATTTTTAGTTATTGATAATGATGTATTTGAAATCTTGTATAAGTTTTTTTCTAAATTATTTGTTGATTTTGTTATATTCAAACATGAATACAAGCAAGAGAGAACTACTGTTAAAATAATAAATACTATAATTGTTCTATTTCTTTTTCTTAAAATATATGCTATAGCATTTTTTAGCATTTTATCAACCTCCTATCTTCAGATTTTTTGCTTAAAAAAAGATATGACAAAGCTTTTTTATAATATCAGCCATATCTTTTATTTTTTGCTTAAAAATGTAGACAGCCCATGTAATTATATTATTTTTTTTGATTTTTGTCAATTAATCCAGCAAAAAGTTGCACTTGACTTTTGTTGTGTTACAATTGATGTGAAACATTTCTATACAAAAAAAGTGATTCAAGTTGTATAATATTGAGTTGAACCAAAAATATTATTTTGAAAGGACTTGAATCACTATGAATATTATAAATGAAAATAAAGAAAAAAGCAAAAGATATTTGCCACACGATATTAAAACTCGTGAAAATGCTGTAAAAACTTATAGAAATGGAAATTCAATTAGTTATGTACTAAGAAAATATCATATTTCCAGAACATCTTTATATAGATGGAATAAAGCTTATGATGGTACATTAGAATCTCTTATGGATAAATCGCATAGACCGCACTCTCCGCATCCTAATGCTCATACAAAGGAAGAAATAAAATGGATAAAAGATTTGTTAAAGAGACATAAAAATGATAATCTTACTCTTGGCAAAATATGGTATAAATTAAGAATAAATAAAGGATATAAAAGAAACATTGGTAGCTTATATAGAGTAATGAGAAAATTAGGTTACTATAAACAAATTAATATTACTGGAACTTCTAAATATATTCCTAAAAAGTATTTTACACCTAGTATGCTTGGTGAAAAATGGCAAATAGATGTTAAATATGTTACTTCTATATGCTTAAGTGACAAAGTACCGTTAGATAAGAAATATTATCAATATACATGCATTGATGAAGCAGCAAGGGAAAGGTTTTTATATTGGTATGATGAACATACTCCTGCCAATACCGTAGATTTTGTAAAAAGATGTATTTCTTATTTTGAATATAAACCTTCAGAAATACAAACTGATAATGGTACAGAGTTTACTTGGAATCAAAGCAAAATGAAAAAGCTACATCCTTTAGATGATTTGTGCTTAAAGTTGGATATAGATCATCACAAAATAAGACCAAGAACTCCAAGACATAATGGAAAAGTAGAAAGAAGTCATAGAAATGATAATGAGAGGTTTTACAATACATTAATAATTAATAATTTAGAAGACTTAAGAGAAAAAGGAAAAGCATATTTAGAAAGAAGTAATAAAATACCAATGGCTTGTTTAAATTATTTAACGCCATTAGAAAAAAGAAAAGAATTAATTGTTTCTTTGCTTGTACAGCATAACACATTCATTTCTTTAGTCAATGCAAAATAAATTTAACTAACGTTAATCATTGACTAAATTCATTTCTGTGTTATTTATATGGTAGCAAAGAAAAAAACAACCCAATAATCAAATTGAGTCATTTTTACAAAAAATATTGTTTCACATCATTTACAAACGTACAAAAAATTATTTTTCCTCTTTTTTAGTTGCAGTTTTTTTAGTAGTTGTAGATTTTGTACTAGTACTCTTTTTAGCAGTAGTTTTAGTTTCTGCTTTTTTAGCAGGTTCTTTCTTTTCTACTGCTTTAGTAGTAGTTTTCTTTTCTACTGGTTTCTTTTCTTCTTTAGTTTCTGCTTTTACTTCTTTTGGTGTATATTTTTTACCATTTAAAGCATCTTTAGCAATAGCTACTAAATCTGAAAATGCTTTAGGATTATCAATAGCAAGTTCACTTAACATTTTTCTATTTACAGTTACTCCTGCTTTATTTAATCCATCAATGAATCTTGAATAAGAGATTTCGTTTTCTCTACATCCAGCATTGATTCTTGTAATCCATAATTTTCTAAAGTTTCTCTTGTTTTGTTTTCTATCTCTAAAAGCATATACTCCTGAATGCATTACTTGTTCATGAGCAGTCTTATATAATCTATGTTTACTACCAAAATAACCTTTTGCTTGTTTTAATACTTTTTTTCTTCTAGCACGTGCAACAGTGCCACCTTTAACTCTTGTCATATTATCCCTCCTATATTAAATCTTTAATTCTCTTTAAATCTGATTTGTTTAAACTAGTTCCTTGTTTCTTACTAGATGCTCTAGCAGCACTATTCTTACCAGTATTATGTAAAACACCTTGTCTTGATTTACTAATTGATCCACTTTGTCTTACATTTAAAACTTTCTTTAATCCTTTATGTGTTTTCATTTTATTTTTCTTAAGTTTTGTCATAATATCCTCCTTCTATTTCTTAGGTGTAAGTTGCATAAACATTGTTCTACCTTCAATTCTAGGTTTTAGTTCTATTTCTGCAACATCACTTACTTCATTATAAAATCTATCTAATACTTCTTTTGCAAGTTCTGGATGGGCAATTTGTCTTCCTTTGAACCTAATGCTTGCTTTTACTTTGTTACCTTTTTCAAATGCTTTTTTTGCATTATTTACTCTAGTATTGAAATCATGAATATCAATATTTACTGATAATCTGAATTCTTTTGTTTCCACCATTGCTTCTCTTTGTTTCTTTTGAGCCTCTTTGGTTTTCTTTTTCTTTTCATACTTGAATTTGTTATAGTCCATTATTTTACATACTGGCATATTACCACTGTCACTCATAAGTACTAAATCAAATCCAGCATAACCCGCTAGAGTAAGAGCATCTTGTTTACTCTTTACACCAAGTTGTTCTCCGTTTGGTCCAATTACCATCATTTCCTTACATCTAATTTGTTCATTGATAGGATTATCCTTTAAAGTAGCTATAGCTAACACCTCCAAAAAAATGAATACTAAAGAAGTATCCATTTATCCATTAAAAAGACTAATTATATATTGTATTATAAAGTATGCAGCCTTTTACCTATTACTATGTGTAATCAGGTGAGATAAATATAATCTTCTTTCCGTTTCGTTATTAATTATATTACATAATATTATGAAAGTCAACTAAAAAGTACTGGTTTTTCTTATAAAAAGTACTTTTTTTGGATATTTTGTTGTAAAAATACCATTATTATGTTATTATAAAGGCAATTTAAGGAGGTTAATTATGGGTAAAAATGCTAAATTAAATAGAGAGTTAGCGAAATTAGGTATGGCTTTATCAAGAGAGGATCTTTACTATTATATCTGCTACAAGGTAGAAAAACATTTAACTTATAAGAAGACTTGTAGAATTGCTAATGAAATAGTATTGAGTAATGGATTTAAATGTATGGCTAGTTTTGATGATAGAGAGATGGATGCAAATTATAATAAACTTTTAGCTATGGCAAAAATCAAAAATTTTACTTTTGATATTAAAGATGAAGATATTATTGTTAATATTAATGAAGTTAATGAATGCCTTAGAAATCTTTGCTATATTAATATGGAATGGGTGGAAGAACATGATTTTGCTTTTGATGAATTAGATATTGATGCTGAAACTAAAGAATTATCTATTTATAGATTCTTTAATAATATTATGGAAAATTTAACTGAAGATGATATTCTTAATGCACAAATTAATTTAGAAAGTAAAAAAAGAAAGAAATAATAAGTTTAGAGATGTTTAGCTCTAAACTTTTTTCTAATGACCATGGGCATTAGAAAACCCTGGAGTGACTACAGGCACGAAGGGCATAAAAAAAGAAGATTACTTTTCTTCTTTAATATAGTTAGGATCAATATTTTCTTCTATTTCTTTTTCTGTTTCTTCAGTTACTTCTTCTGGTATATCATCCCACGGTTCTTCATCTTCTTCGATGGCTATTTTTACTTTGGTATCTCCGACTATCTCTATTCCTAATTCTTTTTCTATATCGATATTGATACTATTTCCATCTTCTTTAGCAGATATACAACTAGGTCCTTTTAAACATCTTACTATTATATCTTTCTTTGATGTATCAGTAGTTTCTTTTTGAGAGACTGTTACTAATTCTTTATATGGTATATTCTTTGTTATTACTGATGTCTTAGTATTGTTATCATATGAATACCATAAGTTTACATCATATGAACCATTTATGACTATTTTACCTGCCTCATCACTACCTGAAAATTTATGATTGATTACCCAACAACCTAAAACAGTATCGACTGGAGAATCTGTATTTACTTTATAAGTATTTTTATAATACTTCTTTCCTTTACCTACTACTGCTTTAGTTACAATTTCTTTATATGCTGACAAAAGATATCACCCCTCACCATAATTTATGTTAGAGATAAGAAAAAAGTACCATTTTTTGATACTTTATTTTGGTTACTACATATTAAATAAATCACTATGACTTCCTGTAGCAAAAAGTACTAATACTAATTTTTCATCTTGAACGATGTATACTAACAACCAATCAGGACTTATATGACACTCATAGCAATCTTTAAATATGTTATTATTTATTAATTTATGATTTCTATATTTTGTCTCTAATTCTTCTCCGTTTGCAATTTTATTTAAGACTTCTAAAAATTTTTCTTTGTTTTTTCCTTGCTTGATTACTTTTTTATATTCTTTTTTAAAACGGCTAGTGTATTGGACATGATATTTTGTATTTTTTAAATCAAACACTACGATTCTAAATCCTTTAACATTTCATACATATTTGTATAGCTTTTAGCTTTTGTTTTGCCGTTTAATATATTTTTCCCTTCTTGTAATGCTTCAAGTAATTCTCTATTTGGTTTTGGATTAACAACTTCAAATGGAACGCCATCTTTATTTATTAATTGCTTTATAGCCATATTAACATAAGTGCTCATATTTAGGCCTAGTTTTTTTAATATGCTACTGGCAACTTCTTTATCATGACTATCAATTTGAACACTAATTACGGTTGTTAAACTTTCCATAATTACACCTCTTTTCTATATAGATATTAACACTTTTTGTGTTTTTTGTCAATATTTTTTATATTTATTATATTATTCTTTATATATTATTTATATATTATATGTATTTATTATATTATTATTACTATGTTTATATTATTTTAATAAATCGTCATTTTTTATGATAAAGATATTTTTATCTTTATAGAAGGCAAAGAAGACATCTTCGATATTTATATCTTTTTTATCTAGAAAGTTATAGACCCATTTTTTATCTTTCTTTAGGTGTTTTAGGGTATCTTCTTGGATATCACCATCTAGTATTATTGGAAGTGGTAATGGTGAAGTTTCTTTTTTATAAGGAAATACGGATAATGTACCGCTGCTTTCTAGGATGGCATATTCTACTTCTTCTATACTACGATAGCCTTTATCTCTTAATTGTACTAGTAAATCGTCTAGGTTATATCTTTGTCTTAGCATTTCGTTATAGTTTATTTTTCCATTCTTTATAATAAGAGAGGGATTACCATCTAGGAATATTCTAAATTTTGGTTTTTTTAGGCTTATATAAGCTAATATACACTGCATTAATACTAATATTACTATTGGTATTAAGGAATATAAGATACTTGCTTTATAGTTTTCAATACTTATTACTGTTAGTTCTGCGATAAGTAATGATACTATTAAATCTGTTATACTTAGTTGTCCTACTTCTCTTTTACCCATTATACGATATATTACAAATATAAATAGATAGAAGAATATTGTTCTTAGTACTACTATTGTCATAATTATCACCATTATAATTATGTACTAATGTATATTTTTTTATACAATTTCATAATATTTAGTGGTGATATTTATGATTATGAATTATTTAAAAAGTTTATTATGGTGTTTTGGTATATTAATTATTAGTTCTATTATTATTACTATTTTTAATTATTTTAATGTTATTAATGGGATTGTTCTTAAGATTATATTTTTAATTATTCCTATTATTAGTATATTTATTGGTAGTTATAGACTTGGTAAGTTATCTAATGAGAAGGGTTATATTGAAGGTATTAAATATGGGCTTATATGGGTTATTTTATTTGCTGTTATTTGTTTGATATGTAAGGTATTTGATTGGACTTCGATTATTTATTATTTTATTTTGTTATTTATTTCTATACTTGGTAGTATTCTTGGTATTAATAAGAAAAAGAAATAATCTCTATACTAAAAGGTATAGGGATTGCGATATAAATTACTTACTATGATATCTATTATAAATATGCTTATTATTATATAAGTATATTTATAATACTTTTTATTATAATATTTATCTATTAATGGTAATAATAAATAGTTTAGTATTAGAGAACCTACTGCAAAGGTAAGGACACTTCTTAGACATACTAGGCCATTTATATTTAGAAATAGTCCTGTATAGTCCCATAATCTTTGATTAAAGATATTTACACTTATATAACCTACTATATATTCTAATAATCCTGTTATTATTACACTTAATATGAATAATAAAATGGGATTCTTTTTTAATGGTTTTAACATACTTAGAAATACTGCTCCTACTCCATAGATGGGAAGCCATGGTCCATATAATATTCCCCAATTATTTAATACTCCTAATGTTATATAATAAAATATTACTTCATATATGTATCCTGTTAAGGCTCCTAGTATAAATATTACAAAGTAATATAATAATTTATCTAATAATGTTTTCTTTTTATTCTTTTTCTTACTCATTTTACTACCTACCTACTATTTAAGTATAGCATAGTTTTAATATTATTACTAGTATTTTATTTAGTTGTTCTTATAGCCTATAGTCTATAAGAACTGCATCAATATGCTATATTATATTTGGTGTGTAGACTTTCTAACTATTAGTTTATTTAGTACTATTAATACGATTTTGTTAACGTCAACAAAATCGTGTATTTAAACTTGTATTAATTTGTTCTTTTGATATTATATGTTCTACTATTTTGGTGTAAGCACCAAAATAGTGTAAAGTCTTGGTTTTACTAGCTTCGTGCGATTTTGCCCGCGCCAACAAAATCGTGTATTTTAATTGTTTGAAACTGCCTTTTATACATACCTTAATGTGTATTCATTTTACCATATTACCATGTTCTTTTATTATTGTATGTTCTGCTATTTTGGTGCTTACACCAAAATAGCGTGAAGTCTTTATTTTACTGGTCTCATGTGATTTTGCCCACATCAACAAAATCGTGTATTTTTAAAATATTTACTCCGTCATTTTAGTGTGTAGATTAAGAAGTCACTTCCCTGTTTTTTATAGATATAACCACACTCTTTCCTACTTCTAAATCTACAAATTAAGTATAATATAAATATATTATGAAGTCAATATTATTTTAATACTTTTGTTTGTTTTTGTATGCTTATATATTATATTTACACTTTATGTATATAATTTGTTATAGTGCGTACATATGTATATTAAAAAATAGACTATTTAGTCTATTCTGTTAGTAGCTTGGATAATGGTACTATGGTGTAGCCTTTACTATTTATATATTTTATTATTATGTCTATGTTTGAAGTATCTTCGAGTAATATTATACTGCCTCCGGTTAGATTATTTTTTATATTGTTATAGCCTCCGATTATTGAAGGTATTACTACGAGCATATTGTTATTGTTACATATGCTTAGATAAGTACTATTCTTTTCTTTTAGAAGGCAATATTTAGATTTATTGTTACTTAGTTTGTTTATTATTATATTATCATTATCTAAGATTTCTTTAGTATATACTCCATTATTGCCATAAGTATATAGTTCTTGTTTTTTTAATTTTTTTATATTAGTGTTAGTTATATCTTTATGATTTAGATAGATTGTTATGTTACTGATATTTGTTATATTATGTTTTGTCAGGGGATTATATATAACTATTAATGATACTTCATTATTACTATTTCCTTTAACTATGTATTTATCTTTGTTATTTGAAATACTACTACTAGGGAGAATATCTTTATAGATAAGAGATTCTTCTCTAAATATTCCACCTAGTTTCATTTCTTCATAACTTTTATCTATATCTACTTCTAAGCCTTTTTTACCAGGTACTATAGTATCATTATCGATAATAGCATTTACTGGAAGTACTTCATAATCTTTTTTTATATTGTTTAATTTTACCATTAAGGGATCTTTACTATTTAATAAATTCATTACTTTATCTGTATAAAAAAAACTAAAACATACTAATGATATTATGAAGAATATTCTTATTATTTTTTTCAAGATTACCACCTAATAAAATATATGTTTTTGTTTTTAAAAATTAACTAATATAAAATAAAACTTAGGAAGTTTTCCTAAGTTATTTTTTGGCTTGATTTAAAGCATTTTCTAATGCTTCATACAAAGCGTCTATTTTAATAGTACAACCACTTACTGTGTCAGTATAACCATCATCAGTTAGTTTTACTTTATCTAATCCTTGATTGTCTACGACATTCTTTTCTAAGGCTTCTACTTGAGTATACCATTCTCCTACTTTAGAACCATACTCATTACCATACATTCCATAAGCGTCTCCTAGTGCTTTTTTTGTTGTTTCTACGCCATCTTTTGTATAAGTAGTATCTAGATTAACATCTGTTATTTTGCCATTTTTATCTACTGTTACAATAGCGGTAGCAGTATTATTTTGTCCTCCATAACTATCGATTGCAGTTCCTGTATAAACTCCTTCTTTATATCCTTTTGAACAGCCTGATAATAATGCTAAACCTATTATACTTATTAAACATATTTTCTTTTTCATATTGCTTATCCTCCTACTTATACATTATAAAATATTTTTTTATTTTTTTCTAGTCCTAAATTATGTTTTTATCTAGTTTTTCTATTGTTTTTGTCCATAGCATATTCTTTTAGTTTCTTTATAGTCGTTAAACTAGGATGATTATATTCTTCGTTTGTTATACCATAAGGAGCTAGTTCATATAATTCAGGAAATCCTAAATCACCAAGTAACTCTGTAAAATCTTGATGTATTTTATCTACTTTAACTTCTCTTTTGGCTCTCTCTGCTGCATCAAGTGATGAGGTTATATCATAATCCTTTTCTTCTGGATTTGTAAATTCTTTAAATTCCACATTATCATTCCTTTCTTATATGTATATTATACAATATTTTAGATGTATTTACTAGCACTATCTAACATTTTTTTTGATATTATACCTATTACTATACCTGTAGGTATTGAGAATATTAAAAGATATGGTAAATAATACATTACATTATAATTATTTAGAAATAATACTCCTACTAGGACTTGACCTATACTATGAAATAAACTTCCTATTATGGATATTCCTATTACTGATAGTTTTGTTTTTTTAAATAGATACATAGTTATTATACTAAATATAGCTCCAGATAATGAGAAGAAGAAATTAATACCAAAGCCTGTTCTTAGTAAGGCTACGATTAAGACTCTAACTAATGATACTGTAATAGCGGTCTTAAAATTATATTCATATAAGGTAAATATTATTACTATATTAGCTAGACCTAATTTTAATCCTGGTATTATATCTCCTATAAAGGTGAAATAACTTTCTATTATTGATATTACTACACATATTGAGGTTAATATGGCTATCTTTGTTATATCTTTTGTTTTCATTAATATACCACTCCATCTAAGTCATTATCTTCACTTATTATCTTTACTATTATTTTATTTGGCATACATACTAAGGATTTATTATTAGTATATATATATCCTTCTTTAGAACAGATATGTTTATCTGATGTTTCTTCTTTTACTCTTATTTTTTTATTTTTTACTTCTAATACGACATCTCCTAGATATCCTTTTACTGTGTATTCTTTATTGGTATTTAGATCTATTTTTAATATTTCTTTATCTTCATAATATACAACAGCAGTCTTTCCTTCTTTTTTAGTAATATTAATTATTATAAAGAAGATAATTATAATTATTAATAATACTCCTACTAACTTTAGATCATTCTTATTCATAATTAAAATTATCACTTCTTACTATATTATCTTTATCTATATACCATATTGCTTCGATATCATTATTATTATTTACTACTTCTAGTCCTTTATCTACTGGTAATAGATATAAATATGTACTATAAATATCTGCTAGTAGAGAGGATGAAGTTATTACTGTTACTGATTTTGTATAGTTACTTGGGTTTTTAGTAATAGGATTTATGATATGACTATATCTTATATTATCTATATCACAATATCTTTGATAATTACCTGAAGTTACTATTGATAGATTATTTACATTTACTTTAGTAAAAATATTACTTGTATTATCTGGATTAGTTATTCCTACAACATAGTATTCTTTATTATAGGCTTTACCTACTTTGACATTACCTCCAGCATTTATAATATAATTATTTATATTATTATCTTCTAAATAGTTGCCTACTAGTTCGGTTACATAGCCTTTAGCTATACCTCCTAAATCTAGCTTGATATCATTATATTTAGTATATTTATTATTATCTAGTTTGATATCATTTATATTTATATTTACATCTAATTCTTTATTACTTGGCAAGCTATCACATTTATTTATGTATTCTTTCCAGATGCCTGTTAGATTACCTGATGCTATATTAAATAAGCCATTTGTCTTATCATAGTACTCTATACCTATATTTATGATATCACTTAGTTTTTTATCTATTTCTATTTCTTCATTATTACTTAGTATTTCATTTAAATAATATATATTTACTATGCCATCGTATTTTTCATATCTATTAGTTAACTTATTATAACTACTATAAAGATAATCTATATCATTAAATATATTATCTATTTCTTTTTTACTTTTAGTACTATTTATTTTTATATTTATATATGTATCCATATAGAAATAGTTTTTACTATATTCTTTATATGTTATTTTATCTATATATAAGAGTACTAAACTAAGTAATATTAATACTAATATTATTATATATATATATTTCTTTTTCATTTTATTACCTCTATATATATAATACTATAAAATAGATAAAAAAACTAGTACTAAATCCATTTAGTGCTAGTTATATTTAATAATTCATTCTCTTCATATTCTTCAGTATAATTTAATATTTTATTTACTACTTCTTTATAATTATCATTTAGATTGATATCATTATTTATTATTCTTTTTTTTAATCCTTTTTTATATTTATTATCATTTATATAGATATACATACATCTATCTATATTTCTTATTATTTTTATATCTTCTTCATTATCTCCATTACATGAGAAAATTATATCTTTATACCATTCTATTAGATCAATAGATAGATCATCGTTATACATGATATCACTATTAATTATATCATCATAGTATGGACAACACTTTAATATTTTTTTTACATTAGTTACATCAATAGTAAGTGTTTCAAACATAATATCCTCCATATACTTTATTTTCACCATAAGTATATCAATAAAATATTATTTTGTAAAGTAATTCGACATAATTAGATATTATTTATCTTTTCTTTCATGAAAATTCAAGGTATTTTCATGTCTGGTATAGCCTAATTCTTAGTCTATACCAGAGTCTCATTAGACCTATTATATTTGCAGTTAGTACTATAAGAAAAGAATTAGTTTAGTTAAACTAACTCTATTATACTCCTAGCTGATAAGGATTATTTATACTACCATTACCCATTACCACTTATTATTTTAACATCAGAAGATAAGAATAATGAAGGAAATACTAAAAGGCCATTGGAAGTACCACCATTGCCATTACCATTAACACTAGCATTGCCAGATGAGTTAATACTCCAATTTCGATCTGATCTAGCTGAATCATGAGTTAATAACCATAATGAGCCCATATTGTATATCCAATTATTCTGAGAGCAAGTAGAAGCATTATAATTATTTATCTTTTCTCGGCATTTAGTTAAATCGGAAGCATAACCATAATCACTAGGATACATTAATCCTATTTTACCTGTCCATGTTGTTTGTCTGCCAGAATATACTGTACTTCCTCTTTCATAAGTGTATATTTCATTAGGATATAGAGTGGCATCATTATATCCGGCAGTATTATAGGTTACTTCTGCAATTATGTTTTTGGTGGTATCATTTTTGATTCCGGTTGAGGTGAAATTGCATGCTGTGGTAGCATTATTTTGATTAACATAGCAAGTTCCACTTTTGGCATTATAATATAGACTGCCACCAGTTTCTGATTCATAGCCAGGGTTTAATAATTTCATTAGTCTAGCATCGGTCCAGTCATTTTTTCCATAATTAGTTTCTGCTCCAGTTGTTTTGTCTTTATTATCCCATGAGTATTTACCAATACTTTCATTTCTAACTATTTTTATCTTATCACCAAACGTACCAATTATTCTCCATAATTCGCAATTAGTAGTTGGATATGTACTGCAGTTAAAATAAACATAATTATTAGGAGATGCTCCATAATATCTGATATTTCCATCTTCATCTAAAGCAGTTCCACCTTGTTTATCATTTATTAAAGATAATGAAGGAACGTAATTATAACTTATATTGTTATTAGTTACAACTGTTTTAGTGCTAGTACTATATTTTGCATCTACATATGAAGCAAAATTTACTGGAGATGATTCCGTTGTTACTTTTAATGTTCCATTGAGTTGTTTATTCATCATATTAAGATTATTTTCTTCATTTCCATCTATATATAAATAAAATACAAAATCAGTAACACCGGTATTTAAGGTATCTTCATATAATGTATTTGTACTACCATTAGCAAAAGTACTAAAGTTTCCTTCTGCTAATATAGTGTTATTACTTAATAATTTGTATTTTAAATTTGTACTTTTTAATTCATCCGCTATAGAAGTTATATCTAATAATATTTTATATTTAAGAAATGTATTGGTAGTATCTCTATTGTTTATAATAAAAGTGGTTTTTTCTCCATCGGTATAATTATATACTGGGGCTAATTTATTAGTACTTATATCATTACCCGAAGAGAATGTAACATCAGCCATTTTACCTATAGTCATGGTAAGCGATGTATTACTAGTACTTTTCCATGTAAACCAAGCGTATGTTCCAACGCCTCCAACTAGAGTAATCATTAAAATAAATATTCCTATAATCATATATTTCTTTTCTTTAGTCATTTTATACTCATCCTTATAGATTGTTTTTAGTTATTTTTATCTACATTTAGAGTGTATCATATTTTTTTAGTTTTGTCATTATTTTATTATTAAATTTTTAAATTACCACTTATTATTTCTTTTATGTTTCTTAGATATATTGTTAAGATATTAGCTTTTGATATATCTTCTTTTACGGTAGCATCTATTGTTGATATTATATTATTATCTTCAATTATATCAATAGTACCTACTTTATCTCCTTTCTTTACTGGAGCTATTATTTTATTTATATTGGTTTTGTATGTGATGTTTTTTTGGTCATCACTCTTTTTATTTAATATGGTAATGTTTTCTTTTGGTACTATTTCTGTAGTTAGAGTTTTTCCTAGTTCTACTTTCTTTTTCTCAATAGTTGTTTTTTCATCTAATATGGTTTGAACCATATAGATATTAAATCCATAGTCTAACATTTTAGTGGTATCTGCACTTCTTTTACTAGTGTTTTCTTCTTTCATTACTACGGTTATTAAACGCATGTTATCTTTTTTCATTGTAGCGGTTAAACAATAACCCGCTTCATCGGTAAACCCTGTTTTTAGGCCATCTACTCCTTCTTTGAATCTTACTAAACGATTGGTGTTTACTAACCAGAATGGACTTTTAGTATCTTTTCTTAAATAGTCTTCGTATGTTGAAGTAAATTCTAGTATTTTTTCATGTTTTACTAATTCTTTGGCTATTAGACTCATATCGTATGCTGATGAGTAATGATTGTCTGCAGTTAATCCTGTTGCGTTTATGAAGTTAGTATTTTTTAATCCTAAATCTTTGGCTCTAATGTTCATTCTTTTTACGAATTGTTCTTCACTACCAGATACGCGTTCTGCGAGTGCTACTACAGCATCATTTCCTGATGCTATTGCTACTCCTTTTAATAAATCTTCTACTGTCATTTTTTCGCCAACCTTTAGAAAGATTTGACTTCCTCCCATACTTGATGCTTTCTCTGATGTTGTTATCATTTCATTCCATTTTAAATTACCATTTTCTATTTCTTCCATAATAAGAAGCATACTCATCATTTTGGTCATTGATGCTGGAGCTAATTTTTCATCTTTATTTTTTTGAAATAGTATTTCTCCAGTTGATGCTTCAATCATAATAGCACTCTTTGCATTAGGAGCTAAATCTTCTGTTTCTTCAGCTTTTACTAAAGGAATAGATATAAGCAAAAGTAAAAGTATTAATATTTTTTTCATTTAAATCACCTAGTAAAAACTATGCTTTTATATTATAAAATATTAATACTTATCTTTTATTTATTCTTACAAATGTCTTCTTGTATTTGTCCCATTCCTAATTTATCTGTTTCTTTTACTTCTAGCAATACTTTTAGTCTATTATCACTTCTAATAGCATTATTAAAACTAAAATAACTTAATACATCATCTATATTATTTATTTTATTGTTAGTAGTTCCTTTTAATGTATAAGTAAATTCATAATATTTATTTACTTCTAATTTTTTCTTTAATTCACTAGTTATTATATGAGAATAGGCACTATGTGTTAAATATTGATCTACTACTACATAAGACATTTCTGGTACTTCTGCTATATAGCCATCTAATAGGTCTACTACTCTATATGTCTTTGTAAATGAGCAATCATAATATACTTCTTTAGTATTTGTAGTATTATCTGTTACTTCTTCTTTTACATTATCTTTTTCTTTAGTTAATTTGTCATTTTCATATTGTAAATATATATTGCAGCCCATTAGTCCTAATATGACTACTATACATATTAATAATAATCTTTTATCTTTATTCATATATCCTCCTATTTCTACTTATAATATAGCATATTAGATAATATTATGCAATATAATTTAAAAAATTAGGTGTATGTTATAACAAAAAATGAATACTTGAGTAAAATATATTAGATATCGAAAAGGAGGTATTTTTATGTATTATTATGGTGGATATTCTGGAGGATATAATACTGGTAGTTCTTGTGGATGTTCTAACGCTATGAATTATTCTTATCCTAGTTATGGCTATGGTTATAGTAACTATGGTTATGGTAGTAATGCCGCTATTGTACTAGTATTATTTATCTTACTTGTTATTATAATTGGTACTAGATTAGCAGCTTAATATAAGGGATTATTTCCCTTTTTTTCTTTAACACTTTCATTTTTTATAATTTTATGATAAAATATTAGAAGTTAAAGAAAGGGATGAAGTATATGCTTAGAACTAAAGATATTTTAGATGAAAAAGATCCTAGAGTTAGGGCTAAAAATACTGATGTTGATTTTCCATTAAATGATGAATATAAAGATATTATACCAGAAATGTTAAAACATTTAAGATATTCACAAATTGAAAAATTATCTAAAAAATATGATTTAAGGCCTGGTATGGGACTTGCTGCTCCACAACTTGGTATTAATAAGAATTTCTTCGTTGTATGTTATGAAGTTAAGGATGGGGTATTTGATGATTATATTTTAATTAATCCAAAAGTTATTTCTTATTCAGAAGAAATGATTTATGCTGGTGAAGGTGAAGGATGTCTTAGTGTTAATAGAGAAGTTGAAGGTATTGTTCCAAGACATGCAAGAATTACAGTTGAAGCTTATGATTTGGATGGTAATAAACATAAATATCGTGTTAGAGAGGATTTAGCTATTGCTTTTCAGCATGAACTTGATCATTTAAATGGTATTTTATTTGTTGATTATATTGATCCTAAGGATCCTTATAAGAATGCTGAACTTTATAGAGAAATATAAAAAAATATGCTTACTTGCATATTTTTTTTGTTTTAATCTTTTGTAAATATTCAGTATCTTCTTTGGATACATCTAAGCCATTAAATAGAACATAATTATATACTTCTTTTGCTATTACTCCTAATAAATCTTTTCTATTTCCATAATAGATAATGTTATTTAAACTGGTAGGTACTTCTAATCTCTTGTTATTTTCAAACTCTATACCAAATGGATAATAAAAGTTATTACCTACGATAAAGGACTTATTTTTTTGATATAAGACCTGTAATTTCTTTCTTATGTTACCTATATCATATAAAGCATTATTAGGTAATTCTGCTATATCTTCTTTTTTACTTAGAATTAATAATTTACCATCATCGGGAGTCCATTCACGATTTGAATAAATTATTTCCGCAGAGCCATAATCTCTTATATACAATTCTTTTACTATATAAGAGTCTCCTAGTAAGCTAGAAATTAATGTTATTGTATTTTCCCAACTTTCTTTAGTATTATTTATCATTTTATTATTAAATATATTACTAGAGCAACTATTGCAATAAATATTAAGGATAAAATTATTAATGTCTTTTTACTTATATTTAAGAAACCATTCTTATTCATACTATTTAATAAATTAATTTTAAACATATCTCTTTCGGCATGAGATTTAGATACCATAACGCCTTTATAGGTAGTAAGTTCTTTTTGATGACCTTCAGATAATATTTCTTCAGGAGTTATAGTATCTAACATTATTAATTTTTGATTTTCATATAAAGTATAATGTAAAACTATATCTCCATGTACTTTAGAAAACATTCTATCAGTAGGAAGTTTTAATTCATATTTTACTATACCTTCTTTACTATTTTTTGATACTACTACTCCTTGAAAGTTACCATCACGAAGTGAAGGTACATAATCAAATATTAACTTTTTATAAGCTAACATATTATATTTTTTTAATGATCTTTCTATTTTTTTAAATTCGTTTTCATTTAAATATTCAACAACATATGAATGCATTTTCTATCACCTATATTTATTGTACTACATTTTTATTATTTTTGAAAGTTACTTTACATAAAAAACTGACTTATTTGTCAGTTTTTAATACTTTTCTTTTTATCCTATTAATTTTATTGTTAAATACACTTTTATCATCAGTATAATCAAAGAAACTTAATGTTCGATCAAAGTCTCTTAGCGATAACATATCTGCATTATGGAAGATAAAACTTTCTCTTAAAGATTGATAAAAATCAAATACTGGTCTTCTATCTTTATTTCTTTCAATATGATCTTCTAAACTATTTATTGTTTCATCTAATTGATTTAATACAAGTACACCATAGGACAATTCTAGTTTGCCTTCTCTTACTAAATCACATATAGCATTTCTTTTTTCTTTTGTCTCTAATAGTTTATTTTGATATTTATTTTCTTTACTTACTCTCTTTGAATTAGATATTATGTCTAATAACTCTTCTAAGGCTGTATTATCTTCTTTTAATACTTTTTCAATTAGTTTTACTTCATAAGGATATATTATTTCATCATATTCTACTAAGTACTCTTCTAAGCCGTTATTTTCTTCGCTAGTACGTATTTTACTAGTATAAAAATTAGTTATTCTATTATCACAACTAACAAAACCATTAGTAGTTTTATAACTGTGATGTTTAATTTCACTACAAGATAAAATCATCTCTTCTTTTATTGCTTCTAATCTTTCTCTTCTTATTTCTACTTCATATTTTGATATATAAGGTTCTCTTACTGCTCCTATTAATTGATAATGTATCATGTTACTCCTCCTAATTGATTGTTAATTAATTATAATTTGATATTATTATATCATAAATTAGAATGAAAAAGCAAGGATAACCTTGTTTATAAATGATTTTCAGTAACTATTCAGACTATGGCACGCAAAAATAAAGAGTAATTATGTAAGATTGCTCTTTTAATTTGCAAATAATACTTCATTGTTAAAAATTACCTTTATTGAATCATATGGATTTATTTCCCTTTTAACAGACGTTTTCACTACTGATAGAACATTAGCATAATTTTGTGCTTCCTCTACCATCTGATTGGCTAGCATTTTTGGAAGTACTAAAATAAACATATGGTTCTTTAGCAAACATTTTGCCTGTTTTTCTTATTTTATCAACACTTTCATTAGTGGTCTGATGATATGGTGTTACATAACCATTTTTATCAACCTTTGCTCCAACCGATTTAATTTCTTCTATCAAATCTTGAGTATCTAATAATTTATCGCCAGATACGATTTTTATGTAACATTTTTAAATGTAAATATAATATCTATCGTCTTGTCTTGATAGATATAAATCTTTTCAACTAAATTAATTATCAATTCTCTAGTTGGATTATCTAGTGATAAAAATTCATTTATATATTTTTCTATTTGTTTTTTGTCTATTTTATTAGATTCACTATTTTCATTTTTAAGATTATCAATACTTTTTTTATTATTACTTATCTCGGTTTTAATATTTTCACTTACTCTTATGTATTGTTCTTCATCAATAATACCTTTTAACATATTTATATAGTTTTTATCCAAGTTTTCTGTTAACTTATTATTTGTTAATTCCAAACTTTCTATTTGTTTTTTAATCTTCAAAATTTGTTCCAGTAAAACCATCATCAACATATTCATCTATTAGATTATAGTTATTCTCTTTGATATATTGATTAAGTAGACTTCTTTGATTAATAATACTATCAGATTCAATATTTCCATCATCTCTTGATAATCTTATATATATTCCTACTTTAAAACTATTCCCAATCATCAATTACTGCTCCCTTCACTTTGGGAATAATGAGTATGATTGAATGGTACCTCCAAATTAGGAATATTGCAAGTCTTGTTTATTATTTTATTTAGTTCTATTTTTAACACTTCAGTTATTGTTTCATTTAAAGATTTGCCATTTTCTTTAAATTTTAAATTAACTTTGTATTTAACCATAGAGTTTAATACCTCCATTAAAATCTATGGTAATACTTTTAGTTTTAGTAATATTATTTGGTATGTCCATAACACACCTAATAATATTACTTGTTATCATATACCTCCAGATTACTCATTTTTAACATTTCAATATAACCAATTTCTAATAATTGTATCATCATTTTAGATACTGGTATATTATAGAAATCTGCCATTAATTTAATTCGATTAAATAATTCTTCTCTTAAATTAAAATCAAATCTTCTCATATACATCATCTCCTTTTGCATGATGCATGATACCTCCACTAGAAATAGGAGTCAAGTCATAAAGTATAGAAAGTTTTGTCTATCATCCTATGAGTCCTATAAAATATATGGATTTCTAAAAGAGCAGGATAAGATGTTTACACATTAATACTAAACTATACCTTATTTCATAAGGGTTTAGTGATGTGTAAAACTAATTCCGTACTTACGAAATTCATCCTACTTTGTAGGTTGATATTAAGGATAACCCTAATAGATTCAATAGTTTTTAGACATTAAAAATCATCCTATTATCTGAGTTTTAACAAATTTTATAGGATGATTATTTTTTTATAATTTTATCTCTTTTTAATTTCTTCTTTAATAAATTTTACAAATTCTTCAATAGACATAGAATAAGTTTCTTCACTACCATATTTACGATAGCTTATAAGGTTATTGTTTCTTTCATTATCGCCTATAATTAAAGTATATGGATTTTTCATAAGATTGCTTTGTCTAATTTTTTTACCCATATTTTCTTTAGAATCATCATATTGAACTCTAATATCTTCATTATTTAAAATATCAAACAATTTTTTACAATATTCATCATGATACTTAATATTAACAGGTATTATATTAACCTGAACAGGAGATAGCCATACAGGAAGAACACCTTTAAACTGTTCTAGTAATAATACTAAGAATCTCTCGTAAGAACCAAGAACTGCTCTATGTACCATTACAGGAGTTTGTTTTTCTCCATTTTCATCAATATAAAATAATCCAAATCTCTTAGGAGTAGCAAAATCTAATTGAACAGTAGGTATTTGAATTTCTCTACCTAATGCATCTTTAAACATAAAATCAAGTTTTGGTCCATATAAAGCAGCTTCTCCCTCACATCTTTTAGCATCAAGATTTAATTCATTAGATATTTCTTCTAACATTTTTTCACACAAATCCCAATCGCACTTTTCACCAATATATTTTTCAGGATGTTCGTAATCTCTTACTGACAAAGAAACCCAATGTTCTTCCCACAATCCCATCCTTGAGTAAAAATCTTTAATTAAATTACACATATTAATAACTTCATCTTTAACTTGATCTACTCTACAAAATGAGTGTCCATCTTCTACAGTTATAGCATATACCCTAGATAGACTATTTCCAACTGCTCCTTGTAATTCTGCCCTATATTGTTTATCTGATTCCATATATCGTATTGGTAAGTCTTTATAACTACGAAGTTTAGAAGCATATATTTGAGTATGATGAGGACATTGAACAGGTTTTAGTACAAATTTATGTCCTTTTGGAGATTCAACTCTAAATAACTCATCATTAAATTTTTTAGCATGACCTGAAGTTTCAAATAGAGAAATATCTGCTAGGGATGGACAACTAACTTTTTGAAATCCATACTTTCTACAAACTCTTTCTATTTCTTTTTGTAGTTCATCCTTAACAATAGTTCCTCTAGGAGTATATAAAGGTAATCCTGCACCTACATAATCAGAAAAACAAAATAAATCTAAATCTTGACCAATTTTTCTATGATCTCTTTCCTTAGCGTCACTCAAAAATTGGTTGTAGTTATCTAGTTCTTCTTTACTTCCAAAACATTTTCCAACTATTCTAGTAATCATTTCATTATTAACATTACCTTCGTAATAAACACCACTAATTCTTAAAAGTTTTACATAAATACTATTGTCTAGTTTTCTGATTTCATTTTCTAGGGCATCAAAATCATTTTCACTTACTTGTTCATCATTTTTAAATTCGTAGTAGAACTCATTTTCGTCAACATATATCTTATCTAATCTAATATTCTTATATTTTTCTTGGATTACTTGTTTTAATAATCCAACGCCTTTTTCATTTAACATTTTTATTTCCTTCTTTCTTTTATTTACTTTTTGATTGGGAGTTTATCGTATCACTTTCCGTTTTCGTCATTTTTACCATCTCCTTTGAAAAGAAAAAGGATGATACCATATTAGGAGTCTATTACAGACGGTACCATCCTTACTTTTACTTAATTCATTTTAACCGAGTTTATCGGGCAATCAGTTTCCTGTGCGACATGATAGGTAGTAATTAGTAAGTTTATTTATTAGTTTACACCAACCACTAACTCTCTTTAAAATAAGTTCTTAATAATCGTGTCCTATATTATAGTCTTTACATTAATATTATATCATTTTTCATTAATTTAATTTACATAAAATAAAAGTCTACTACTTGATTGTAATAGACTTGGTAATAATGATATAAATGTTTCTAATTTATACTTTACTTCCCAATGCTAAAACAATCAATAGTAACAATTGATTTCGTTGTCGTATAAGTTGTTGTCGTTAATTGATTTTTTAACATATAAATCTCTCCCTCTCAAAAAGTAATTAGATTATAGCATTATTTTGCCACTATGTCAAATTCACTTTATTATTATAGTGATTTTTAGAATATATAAAAATCTCTTTTATGATAACTAAATAAAGAAAACATTTACTATCCACACAAATGCAATAAAACAAATAGAAATAATTAAACAGTCCACTGCCAAATTATACAATTTAAACTTTTTATTACATATGCAAGAATTAATATATATTTGATTTTTTATGTCACTTGTTAGTTGCTTTTGATTTATTTTCGATATTTTATCAAAGTATTCTTTTCTATCCATTTTAGAAATAGAACCAAAGAAAAGCAATGAAACATAATTAATTTTTGGCTTAACTCGCCCTTTTAGAGCTAAAACACACAATAAGCAACCACAAACTAATAGGATTACTGCAACAAAAAGAATAAATAATTGGATATTTTTTAGACATACTTTTTCAACTATGGAAAATGCATAACCAATTACTGCTACTAAAAATACCAATAAAATTGAAATTTTATTATCAACATTATTAATCCATGTATTTATATTATCATAAGTATATTTAAAATCTTCAAATTTATTTATTTTATTATGCATCTTCATTTACCCACCTTTCAAATTCTAGAAATACTGGATTACCTACATAATAGGTTTTATAATTATAATATTTTGATGAAAATAATTTAGCCCAATCTTCATATTCAGTAATGTTATTATAAAATACTGAACTCATAACTACACTTCCAAACCATAATCCACCATTATATTTTGAGCCAAGATTTGCATTATTACATGCATCTATAACAGCTTTACCTATCCATATTTTATCATTAATTCCTGTACCTTTTCTTCCTGATTTAATGATTAAGTCTTCATTCAATCCTAGACCTATTCCAATTGAAATTTTAGGAAATCCTTTTCTTTCAAATAATTTATTTAATAATAGTATTAAACAATTAATATTCGTGGCATCTGAAAGTATAGTTTTTAAATCTACACAATTTACAATATCATATATTCCATAAACGCAATCCCCTCTAATTCCAACTTCTTTAATTATTGATGAACTGTTTAATATTTCAACAATTTCACTTGAAAATGTTCTAATCATCTTAGCTATTGTCACGTCATCGTTATCATTAAATAATTCTGTTGATTTTCTAATATCAACAAACAAAGAACCTACCCAACTTTTAATTCCATTTTCATATGTGAATGCAGAATCAGATGGAATATGTGTTTTACTTTCTACAGGAACACTTGAATTAAGAATTTCATTAATTCTTTTTTTACCTTCTATATAATCATACATTATAATACCTCCCTGATATAAGATTAATAATTCTTAATATTATACCACGTAAAAAGACATTTTTCTTCAAAATGCCTTAAATTTCTTTATATTTCTTATGCTTCTACTCATTATTTCCCATAAAAAGTGTATCTCCAGATACCCTTTGTTCCAAAGAAAAAGAACTATTTTCTAGTTCTTTTACATCATATTGTCCTCTGACTTCCAATCCATCGGAATCAATTTTATTATTTTTTGAAAAATTATTTTTAGTGGTTTCAATACTACTTTCTTCAAAAATTTCATTTGCTTTATCACCGAGTAAATTATATAACTTTTCAGCAATTTTTTCAACTGTATTTCTTTTGTGATTTAATATTGCATCACGATTTGGATGTATTGGGTTTTGCTTTGCTTGTTTTCTTCCTTTGCTAATTCTAAAATATCATCATATTCTTTTTCATATTCTTCAATCTTATCCTTAGGAAACTCTTTTAACCCATACATTATAGCAATTTTTCTTGTATTATTCATCCTAAATATTAAATCATACATTATAACCGCCAAGATGAATTGATAAAGTTTTAATGCTATTCCCATATGTTACATCAGTATAGAACTCTTTTGGTTTTTCTACATAAGGTTTAATTTCTAATTCATATCTATATTTTATTAATGTTTCTTTTTTTGAATTACCCTTTATTGTATGGATAATTTCTTTTACTTCTATTTTATTTTCTTCAATTAATTTTTCAACATCTTTTTTATTTAAATTATTTCCTTGATGATTGTACTGACCACCCAACTTATTACCTGTCTTAATACGATAATTGTATAAATTGGTACCTGTTTTCTTTTTGGGAGTAACAATATCTGTAGATGATGGCTTACTTGAGTTATTACTATTTTTATTATTTTGATTTTTTAGTCTGTCAATTTCATTAAGTAATTTTTCATTTTCTTCCCTGAGCTCAGAAATAGTTTTATTCAAGTTCTTAATTGTTTCATTTAATTCCTTATTTATAGATAATGATTCATCAAGTTTATTTATTACTTGTTCTAATTGTTTGTAAATATCTTTTCCAATATAGTTATAAGCCATTGTTAATAATCGTCCTTTATATTACGATTATTGCAAGTTTTTTCAATAAAATCAAGTGTTTTTAAGTAACTTTTTCATTCTGTGGAAAGCGCAAAAAATAATGGTTTAAATAGCCATTATTTTGAACTTAAAAATATACTAACTGTGGATAACCTTGTTTATAAATGATTTTCAAATAAGGGAAGTATTTTCTTTAATGATGATGTTCCTGTTACTTCACTTATTACTTTATTACCTGATGATTCTATAATGGTAACTAATTTATAATTATTTTCAATATCTGTTCTTGATTCATTTAATTTTGCTATGTAATAATATTCAATATTTTCATAATTTACTTTATCTAATACTAAATATTCTTCTTCATTTTCTAGTATAATTACTTTATCTATATCTATCATAATTCACCTCTTTTTATTCTAAATCGGGAAAGCCAAAATTATCTTTTGTGTTAGAAAAGTTTTTATTATTAATTGGAATATTTATGTTAGGAAAGTCTTTTGTTTCTAATTTTGAATCAGATACTGGTATCCAAAACATATTATTTGTATTTTCTAAATTAATTTTGTTAATTTCTTCATCTTTTATTGGTTTCTCTTCAGCCTGTTCTACTACAGGAATAGTCCATACTGGGTTTTCTTCTTTTGGCTCTTTTACTGGTTCTATCTCTTCAGTAGGCATAGTCCATATTGGCTCTGGTGTTATATTATTTGTTTCCGGTACTATATCTTCTTTAACTGGCTGTTTTGGTTCTTCCTTAATGCTCTCATTAGTAGAAGGAGTTTCCTCTACTTTTTCTTCTGGCTTCATATCTTTGGTTAATTCATCAAAGAGATTAATTTTAGGTTTGGGATTTAATTTTCTATTAACTGTTTCTCTGACACTTTCACCTTTTAATTTTGCAAGGCCAATATTTAATGTTTTTGGATAATCTATTACTTCTTTAATGCGATATGGATCTATGGTATCATTTACTATGTCTTCAAGTACTTCTTCTTTTGGGGCATCTTCTTCAGGTATTTCTTCTGAAACTTCTTCTGGGATTTCTTCAGTTTCTTCTTCTTCTGTATCATAAGTATCAATTATTCCATATTCTCTTAGAATAGTTAATATTTCATAAGAATTATTTATTTCTTCTAATTCTTCTAAGCGTTCTTCTTTAAATTTTATTCTACTTGTATAGTTAACTATATTTTCTAATACTTCTTTTTCACTATTTAAAGTATCTTTTTGTTCTAATAATAGATTTTCAAAATCTAATAATTCGTTATTATCTTCTATATGTAATTTATTTTTTAAGTGATTGTTTTCTTCAATTAAATCTTCTAATTTATTTCTTTTGGCTATGATTCTATCAAAGTCTTCTTCATAAGCTATTACTAGTTCATATATTTTTAGAATTATTTCTCTATTTTTCCAAATATAATAGTTCTTTTCGGCATCTTCTATATATGATGTATAATCATCATCAGTACCACTATTCATTAGGCTTTTTACACTATCTAGAGTTACTTCTAATGTTTCTTCATTTTCTCTTACTTTATCTTCAACTGTAGATAATTCTATATTATAATTATCTTCATTTATTTTAGTAAAATATTCATCATTTTTTATTGAGGTCATTAATGAAGAATATATGTTATCTTCCATGACTTTATTTTTTTCTGTGTATTCTTCTTTTTCGTTTTCTAATTCTATTAAGGAATTTTTTAGTTTGGATATACTAGTAGTTAATTCATCTATTTCTGACTTTGTAGTTAGATATTTGGTTATTGTATCTAATCTTGTTTTCTTTTCTTCTAATTCGTCTTCTGATACTACTAATTGAAAGCCATCTATATACTTACCAGTAGAGTTATAGAAGTGTTCTTCTAGTTCTCTTCTTTTATCTAAACGTTCTTCTAGTAATTTTATTAATCTTTTTAATCTTGTTTCTTCTTTTTCTAATGTAACCTCAGGTGATATTAAATTTCTAATTTCTTTTTCAAATTCTTTATTATAGATGGAATCTATTTTTTTGGCATATTTTTCATAATTATCAATTACATCACTTGGAGTCTTAATATTTCTTTCTTTATCTAGTTTAATTCTCATTTCAAATATTTTACATAGATTTTCAAAAGATTTTATAGAGTTTCCTTCCATAATACTTCACCCTCTTTCTTTTTTAAATCTGGAAATGATATGTTATCATTATTATTAATTATTTCTGGTTTTAATTTATTATTACCTATTACTGGTATTTTATTATTATTTTTAGATGTATCAGTAGTCTTCCATATTATATTACTATTATTTTCTAAGATGTCATATATACTTGAGGCTTTTTTAGATACTTCAGCAGTTTCTTTTGGAATTGGCTCGGGTACTTCTATTTTTTTAGGTACTTCTTCTTCTTTAAATAAATCTATAGTTTCTTCTTTAGGAGGTTCTTCTTTTACTTCTTCTTTAGGTTTTGCTATTTCTTTATTTTCTAAAACGTCCATATTCCAAAGTGGTAATTCTTCTTTAACTGTATTTTTTATTTCTTCTTTAACAGTTTTATTAGGAGTTATCTTTGTATTTTCAAATAATTCGTCAGTATCAAAATCATTAGTCATAATGTCTTCTAATGTTTTATTTTTAAGTGGATTTTTTATTTCTTCTTTTTCTTTGGTTTCTTCTATTTTAGGTAATATTTTTTCATATTCTTTACTAATGTTTTTTTCTGTTTCATTAGTTTCTTTTTTGATAACAGTTTCATCTTGAAGTTTTTTCATTTTTTCTGCTACGGCTAATTGTTCTTTAAGTCTTGCTTCTTCAATTAGTTTTTGTCTTCTTACTCTGGCAGCCTCTATTTTTTGTTCTTCAGCTATCTTTTTTTGTCTTTCTACTTGTTCTTCTTGTCTAGCTTTCTTTACTTGTTCTTCACGATATCTATTTTCGTTTTTAACTAATTCTTCTAAAACGTCTTTGAATTCTTTTGAATTATTTTCTTCATCTATATCATATAGTTTTTTATTTCTCTTATTTCTTTCTTCTTTTAGGAATTCATAATTTTTTATATCATTACCCTCTAATTTTATTGTATTATATTGTTTAGAAAGTTCACTATTTATTTCTTTATATAATTCAGTAGAAGTTATATTTTTTAATATGGTATCGATGTTTTCTCTCTTATCTAATAACTCATCGTAATTAGAAGTCTTTTGATCAAATATATTGATTAAATTAATAATATTTATGTCTTCATTATATTTTAAATATGATGTATTAACTTCGTTATACATATTATTACATTCTAAAATATATTCTGGTTCTCCTAATTCATTAGCACTCTTTAAATTATCTTTAGCAAGAGCTAGTGCATACTTAAATTCTGAATGTTTTTTAGATATTTCTTCGCGATGTTCTACTAATTTATATAATCCTAATTTATCTAGAGATTTATCTAATAAATTTATCATTTTCTTTTCAAGACTTTCATTTAATCTAGTATTTGCTTTTACATTTCTAGATGCTTCACTAATCTTTATATCTAGTACTTTCATTTCTTTAATTAATTCTTCTTGTTCTTTTTTATTTTCTTCATATTTTTCAATTATGTCTAATCTTCTTTTATATGTAGATAGTTTATCTTCTCCTAAGAAAGATGTAAGTTCTACTAATGAACCGGTAATTTTTTTATGTTCATTCTTTCTCTTATTTAGATATTCTTTTCGATCATTAATTAAAGTTATTATACTTCTAAGTCTAGTTTTTTCTTCATCAAGAAATTTTGCTTTTTTACTAAGTAACATTAGATATTCTTCTTCATATTCTGTATTTGTATCTAATAGTATTTGTTTTTCTATTTTATCTAATTGATCACATATTCTTTCTTTTTGAATTTCATCATTAGTTAAATTTAGACTATTTTGAAACATATCATATTGTTTTAATCTTCTTACTACTTCTCTACTTGTATAGTTCACGCTAAACCACCTCTAGTATAATTATAATTTTTTTTATACTTTTTGTCAATTAATATACATTATTTTACATTATTTATTTCTTCTTAAGCCATAGTCTTAAGAAGTTTCTTAAAGCCTATTTATAGTCTTTAAGAAAAAAATTTATTATATGTATTAAACATTAATTAAGTATATATATTATGCTTATGTATGATAGATATGGATGATATATTAGTTTAAGACTTATTTATAAGGCTTAAACTAACACTGGAAGACGATAGACTGAAAGTGAAGAAAATAATAAATAATATTACATATTTTTACCATAATAATAAAGAGGTGTGATATGAATACTAAAATAATAAATAAATTAAAAGAAGAAACTAATAATAGTTCTTATATTGTATATAGAGAAAAATATATAAATAATATTAAAATAGATATAATATATAACGAGGTATTAACTGATCAAGATAAAATGTCTAACTTTATTTATAGAAGTTTAGATCATATAGAAAAAATATATCAAGAAAAAGAATTATTATATGATGTCATAAAAAATAATATTAGTAATATTAAAATAAAAGAAATAAATAACTATCAAGATATTTGTAAATATTTAAATAATGGGTTTGTAATACTTCTAATTGAAGATGACTATTCACTTGCGTTAGAAGTAAAAAAGAATCTAACTAGAAGTATTGAAAAGCCTATGACAGAGACCACTATCAGAGGGGCTATGGATTCTTTTACTGAGAATATTGAAACTAATATTGGTCTAATTAAAAGAAGATTAAAAACTAATAAATTATGGAATGAAGATATGGAATTAGGTAAATATACTAAAAATAAGATAAGTATTCTAACTATTAAAGGATTAACTGATTCTAAAATTAAAGATAATATTATTAATAAGTTAAATAGTCTTGAGATTGATGGAGTTACTGATACTGGTACTTTGAAACATCTAATAGAGAATGAAACTAAAACTATTTTTCCTACTTCTATTACTACTGAAAGACCAGATAAAGTAGTATCTTCCCTACTTCGTGGTAAAACAGTTATTATAATTGATAACTGTCCATTTGTTTTAATTATGCCGGTTGATATTAATGATTTTTTTCTATCTCAAGATGATAAGGACTCTAATTATATAAATAATTCACTAACTAGAATATTAAGATATCTTGCTTTTTCTATAACGGTATTAACCCCTGGTATATATATTGCTTTGACTACCTTCAATCAAGAAATGATTCCTCTAGAACTACTTACTAGTTTTGCTTCTCAAAGAAGTACTGTTCCTTTTCCGGCTTTCTTTGAGGCACTACTTATGTTTGTATCTTTTGAAATATTAAGAGAGAGTGATTATAGAATTCCTAATGTATCTAATTCAGCTCTATCCATTGTTGGTGCTTTAATCTTAGGAGAAGCTGCGGTTAACGCTGGTATTGTCTCTCCTATTATGATTATAATAGTGGCTATTACTGCGATTAGTGCTTTAGTAATAGTAGAACCAGAACTATCAAATGCTATTAAATGGTATCGTATTCTCTTCATGCTAGGAGGTACTACGATTGGTATCTTTGGTATATTTATTGTATTCATAATATTTACTACTAATCTATGTAGTATTAATTCTTATGGTAAATCTTTTACTATGCCATTTACTCCTATTAATAGTGATATAAAAAATAGTATTATTAAATTTCCTTTGCTTAAAAGAAATAAAAGAAATAAATATTTAACTAATAATATTATTAGGGAGGTCAGTTATGAAAAGAATTAAATTTTTAATATTATTATTACCTCTATTAAGTGGTTGCTACAACTATAGAGAACTTAATGAACTAGGTATTACTACTGCTGTTAGCATTGATTATAAAGATAATAACTTTTATGTAATAGCAGAAGTAATAAATCCTATTAAACAGCAAGATGCTTCTAGTAGTAATAATTCTCCATTTGTAAATTATAATAGTTCATCTTCTTCGCTTCAAGATGCCTTTCGTAAAGTAGTTTTAGAGTCTCCTAGACAGTTATATGCCGCTCAGTTAGAAATTATTGTCTTAAGTGAGGAAGTAGTAAATAATCATCTTGAGGAAGTATTAGAATATTTTGCAAGAGACCCTGAGGCTAGAACTGAAATCAAAATAATTGTTGCTAAAACTGAAGATAGTACTAAAGCTATTACTCTTCAAACGCTTCTTACTAGTTTATCTTCATCAAATATAATAAAATCATTAGATTTACAAAGTAAAGTACTAGGAATGGATTATCCTGTAACTTTAAATGAATTATTAAATATGTATATTGACCCTTATTTGGAAGTAGTTCTTCCTTCAATGACTCTATATGGTAACTATGAAATAGGAGATGAAAAAGAAAACATAACAACTTCTTCTCCTAAAGCAATAGTGAAAATAGATGGAAGTACTATTACTAAAGATAATAAAATATTAGGTTATTTAGATTTAGAAGAAGCAAAAATATTAAATTTGATTAATGGTAAATTAAAAGAAACTATTATTAAAATGAATTATTATGATGGTTATATAATATTTGAACCTAATAGAATAAAAGTATCAAGAGAATTAGATATCAAAAATAACATCATTAAAATAAATATATCAGGTTATTCTAAAACTAAAGAAATACAAAGTAATATCGATCTCAAAGATCCAAAAGAAGTAAAAAAATTAAATAAAGCTTTAAATATGGAATTAGAAAAAAAAATAACTGATACTTTTAATAGTATTAGAGAAAAATATGATACTGATGTCTTTGGCTTTCAAGAATTATATTATCGTACTAATTATAAATATTTTAAAAAAAATTGTACTAACTGGTATGAAGATATATATCCTAAAATTAAATTAGAAGTTAAAGCTAATGTAAGATTATATGAAAAAGGTAGTACTCTAGGAGGATTAAGATATGAAAGAAAAAATAAATAATATAGAATTTTCTAGTACTCTATTTCTAATATTATTTTCTTGTACTTTAGGTATAGCTCCATATATAACTATTAAAATAGCCGGTATTGACTCATATATTGGTCCTATAATAGGAAGTATAATTGGTCTAATACCTCTCTTTATATTTATATATATCTTTAATTATGAAATAGATAAACCAATCTATCAGAAAACAAAAATAATATTTGGTAATATTCTAGGTATTATTATTAATATTTTTTTAACTATATTATATTTTATTTTAGCTATAACTATTTTATTTAATACTAGTAATTTTATAATATCTCAATATTTGACTGATACTCCTATTAAATTAGTTATTATTATTCTATCTCTAACTGCTTATCATACTTCTAATAAAGGAATAACAACTATATCAAAGATTAGTTTAATATATACTTTGATTATAATTATATTATTTATTATGGCTACAATTGGTTTAATACCAGAGATAGAATTAGATAACTTAAAACCAGTACTAGAGTATGGAATAAAAAATCCTATTATTGCAGGGATGACATATGGTTTAGTATTAACTATACCTATTGGTAGTCTTCTTATAATACCTAAAAAAGAAATAGAAAATTATTATAAGACAACAAAATATATCATAATAACATATTTAGTAACTACAATAATGATTATTTTTATGTCATTAGTCGCAAGTGCTTGTCTAGGTAGATACCTCATATCAATGTATCAATATCCTGTTTATATAACTTTAAAAAAAATATCTATTTTTGGTTTTATTGATCGTATCGAAAACTTTCTTTCTATTGAATGGATACTAAGTACTTTTGTTGCTTTTACTCTTCCTATAATTAATATTCAAAGTAATATAAATAAAAAGAATAATAAAATAATTAATCTAATAATTATAATTATTATTATTATAGCTACTATGATATTATTTAAAAACAATACTAGTTTTAATCATTATCTTGATAGTATATATCCATATATATTATTAATTATCTTAATTATATATATAATAATGTTTATAACAATTATAATAAAAAAAGGTATAAAAAAGAAAAACTAGAATATAATAATAATACAGTAAGATTAATTACTGTTTAGATATAGAGACTACTAATGTCTCTTCTTTTGTTATATATGCCCATACATTATATATTATATTACATAGCATATTAGTGTGGAGTTGATTATAATGTTAACATTTTTAGAAGAACAAAATCCTATACTTCTTGCTTTTCTAGCTACTTTATTTACTTATAGTGTTACTTTAATTGGAGCCTCTATTGTGTTTCTATTTAAAAAGGTTAAAAAAAATATCATGGATGCTATGCTTGGCTTTGCCGCTGGTATTATGATTGCAGCATCATTCTTTTCACTACTCGAACCATCTTTAAAAATGGCTGAAAGTCTTAAGATGATACCTTGGATAGTTACTACTATTGGGTTTATATCTGGCGGCTTACTTTTATTCATTGGTGATAGAATATTTACTAAAATTGATAAAAAAATATCTAAGAATAAAGATGAAAATAATAAAACAAAAAGTTTAAAAAGATGTATTATGTTAATTCTTTCTATTACTCTTCATAATATTCCCGAAGGTTTAGCAGTAGGAGTTGCATTTGGTGGTATTGCTTATGGTATTGAAGGAGCTACCTTAAGTTCGGCTTTGATGATAGCTCTTGGTATTGGTATTCAAAACTTTCCTGAAGGAACCGCTGTTAGTGTTCCATTAAGACGTGAAGGACTAAGTAGAAAAAAAGCATTCTTTTTTGGTCAACTAAGTGGTATCGTAGAACCGATATCTGGGGTACTTGGGGCCCTACTTGTATTAAAAGTAAGAACACTTCTTCCCTTTCTACTTGCCTTTGCCGCTGGTGCTATGATTTATGTAGTAGTAGAAGAATTAATACCAGAATCACAGACTAATAAAAGAAAAGAATTAATGGCTCTATTTACTTTAATAGGATTTTCTATTATGATGATTCTAGATGTTGCTTTAGGTTAAAAAAAACAAGTATTGTTACTTGTCTTTTTTTATTTATTACAGTCACTTGTACAGATATTGGTTTTAGTTTCTTCAAACATCTTGGCAAGTTTTTCTTTAAGACCCTCTAAGTCTTCGTTTTTCCAATATTCTTCTGGAGTCTTATAGCCTTTAGTATCCCAAGCTGTTTCATCATCAAAATCTAATATTTCACCATCTTTTACTGCTATTACAGAAGGAGCATAAATTCTCTTATTTCCTTCTTCATCAAATTTTAAATAATCTTTAAGAATATCTATCATTTTTTTATAATTATCTGTATTATCTTTTCTATCATTTAAAATATTATAATAATAAACTTTATCTACATCATTTGCTTTAGCTACTTCATTTAAATATGGTACATAAGCAGTACACCATGGACACTCTGGAAAACCTAGATATACTACTCCTGTTCCATGTTCTAATATATTTATTATCTCTTCAGCACTTCTGTAAACAAAGACATTATCCTTGGTAACACTAGTATACTCTTCAGCAAATTTCTTACCATCAATATTAGTATTTTTTTCTTTATTTAAGTAAAGATATCCTAAAACTCCTAACGCTATAACTAAAACTACTCCTATTACAATTATTATTTTCTTTTTCACTTTCTCACCTCATACTCAGTATAAATTATTTATTATTATTTTTCTATATAACTTAAGTTGAATTAACTAAACTCTAGGTTGAGTTTAATTGCAACTCTTATTCATTGACAATGGAACCTTGTAAATAGTAGTTTTATCTTCTTCATCAGTAGCAGTTATTTCTAGTGTTATGTTACTTTTTTCAATATTCTTACATTCTTTAGCAAAATTATCTATACTAAAATTTACATCTTTTAAAAAATCATTTAACTTAATACTACTATCTTTTTCATAAGTATAATTACCTATTTGTTTTTTAACCATACCATGTTCTTCATATAATAAGCATTCTATCTTTTTATATAAATTATTGTCAGTACCACCACAATAATCTATATTAGATATATATAAATATGATTTATTCTTATTATAAGCTATACTACCTGATATTTCAAAATTAGAACAATTTGAAGATACTGTTTTAAAAGTAAAAGAATCATCATGAAATACTATAAATAAAATTATTATTATAAGTAATAATACTCCTAATGAAATATATATTATTTTTTTCTTATTTACTTTTTTACTTTGATTATTCTCACTATTTTTACCTTCTAGTAAATCATTGATATTAATATTGTAGTCATCACATATTTGTTTAAGTAAAGATATATCAGGAATATTTTTACCATTCTCCCACTTACTAACTGCTTGATATGTTACACCATATTTTTCTGCAAACTTTTCCTGTGTTAAATTATTCTTTTTACGAAGTTCTTTTATTAAGTTACCTATTCTTTTTTGATCCATACTACCACTTCCTATGTATAAAATATCTACATATATTATTTTATCATATTTTTTTATTTTGGCATATATAAAATTTAAAAAGCAGTAATTTTTATTTACCACTTTCTTATTTTTTTAGAATTAAAGTTTTATTTTCTTCGGCCACTTCTACATCATTAAATACTTCTTTTGATTCTTCTAAATATATTTTTTTATCTTCTTCTGGCCAAAAGTGTATTAACAACAATTTTTTAGCATTAGAATTATTTGCCAATAACCCAGCATCATAGGCTGTCATATGTGTACTACTATTAGAATTATATCTTCTTAATAGTGAACTCTCACAAATAATTAAATCTGCATCCTTACAAAAACTTATTAAATCAGTAAGATTAGAAGTACCAATATCAGAAGTATATATAATCTTAAAATCTTTATTTTGTAATTTTACCATAAATGCTTCTATGGTATGAGATTTATTATCATGAAAAGTTATTTTTAAATCATCTATAAAAAATGAATAACTATCAGTTATATCAAAATACTTGGCATAACTCTCTTTACTAGATACTATAGATTTCTTATTGAAGTCATAATCGTTTTTGGGTAAAAATATATTTATCTTGTTATTAAGTAATCCTAAATTATGATAGACATAAGATGCGTAGCAGATACTTCCGATATCTCCGAAATGATCTCTATGATAATGAGTAATTATCACATTTAAATCTTCTAAAGTATCAGGGAATTTTAATAGCCTAGTTATTCCACTGCCACAATCTAATAGTATTTTTTTATTATTATAATTTATTAAAACCCCTGGGCAATTCATATTACCTTTAGTATATGGAGAAATAGTTCCAAGGGGTGTAATTGTTATCTCACTCATTTTACTATACTCCTCTTTTTTATTAACATTTTTTCTTTAATAGTAGGTTCTACATACCTTATAATATCTTTATCAAGATTAAATAGTTCTTTTACCATACTAGAAGAGACTGATTGATATTTAGTATCTGCAAATAAGCAAATAGTATTTATCATATTATTAGATATTTCTCTATTTATTTCTTGCATAGTAACTTCATAATCATAATCACTTAAACTTCTAAGTCCACGAATGATAGCCTTACATTCATTTTGAATTGCAACATCTACTGTCGCCCCACTACCAGATATAACTTTTATATTACTCATATCTCGATATAAATATTTAATCATTTCTAGTCTTTCTTCTATAGAAAAGAATGAAATCTTTTTTGAATAATTTTGCATAACTGCCACTACGACCTCATCAAATAAATTACTTGCTTGCCATATAATGTCCATATGTCCCTTTGTTATAGGATCAAAGCTTCCCGGATATAAAACTCTTGTCATAATATCTTCACCACCTTATGTAAATTAAACCTTTTTCCTTTCTTTACTTGTATTATAATACTTTTTGTGATATAATTAAAATACATATTTGTTATGTTTATCATAACTGGAGGTTATTATGAATATAAATTTTGAATTATATAGAATATTTTATGTAGTTGCTAATCATAGTAATATTACTAAAGCAAGTGAAGAATTAAATATATCACAGCCTGCTATTAGTAAATCTATTAAGAATCTTGAAGATCAATTAGGAGGAAACCTCTTTATAAGAACTAAAAGAGGGGTTATATTAACAGAAGAAGGAAAAGAATTCTATAACTATATTAAACAAGCTATGGAATATATTAATAATGCTGAAAAGAAGTTTACCAATCTTATTAACTTAGAAACAGGATGTATAAAAATTGGAATTAATACTACTTTAACAAAAGAATTCTTACTACCCTTTCTAGAAGAATTTCACTCTTTATATCCTAAAATAGATATTCAAATTATAACAGGACTTACTACAGAATTAATATCTAAATTAAAAAATGGATTAATTGATATAGTAATATTAAATATTAACAATAAAGATTACGGTAATGATATTGAAATAATTAAATGCCAGAAGATAAATGATTGTTTTGTAGTAAATAGTAAATTCAAAGAATTAATTAATAAAGAAATATCACTAAAAGATATAAACAATTATCCTTTAATATTGCAAAAGAAAGGTTCTAATACTAGGGATTTTTTAGATAATATTGCTAAGGAAAACGATGTTATTCTAAAACCTAATATAGAACTAGCAAGTTATTCTCTAGTTGTAGAATTTTCTAAAATAGGACTAGGTATTGGATATGTAACTAAGAAATATATACAAAAAGAATTAAAGAATAAAGAACTATATGAATTAAATATCAAAGAAAAGATTCCTAGTAGATATATAGGTATCGCTCTATCAAAAAATCACTTACCTAGTTTTAGTACTAAAAAACTTATTGAAATAATAGAAAAAGACAAATATAATTTTAAATAATTTTATATCTGTCTTTTTTAGTTTTATAATATATTCTTAGTACTATAAACTCATAACTGGCAGTTAAGCAAGTTCGAGTAAAATAGTACAAAAAAAGAGCTTGTTTTTGTTTCAAACTCTTTTAAGTACTATTTGGTGCGGGTGAAGGGAAAGAATTTATTGATATATACCATATATATAAATACTCATAAATCATTGAATTGTATGACATTAACACTATTATAATTCTACCTATTTCTTTGACCTTTTAAAAATAATGTACCTAAAGTGTACCTAAAATGTTATTCGGTATTATCTAGAAAGGAAGATAATAAACAATGAATAACTATTGTATAAACTTAAAGAAAAGAAAAAACAAACCATATTGTAAATTAATAAACAAAGAAATAACATTTTCCCTTTGTAGGGAATGCGATAATAAAGAATATAAAAAGTCCACTTCTAGCAAAAAAAGTCCGGCTACAAGTGGACAAATGAGAAAAAATGCACAATCATTGATAAAAGAACAACAAAAAAAGATAAAAATGCACAATAAATCGAAGAAATTGACAAAATTAGAGAAAAATAGAAAATCTGTATTTACTGATGATTTAGAACACTGCTATTTATGTGGCAAAAAGAAAAACGACCTTCACGAGGTTTACGGAGGCCGCAATAGAATTAATTCTATCAAATATAATTTCATCTTACCGCTATGTAGAGAATGTCACTCTAGCAATCAAAATAATGCCATATTTAACGATTATTGGCACAAGCAAGGTCAATTATACTGGGAAGAGTTTATCGGTACTAGAGAAGAGTTTATTAAGATATTTAGAAGAAATTATCTAAAATAAAAAAGCTATAGGTTAACTACTCTGTTAATGTCTATAGCTTTTCTTTTTGGCATACTATTGGTTTGAAACCACGCTCTTTTATTTTTTAAATTATATTTAATTATTAAAATAGTATCTTTTCTTCTTGTTAATCTATAAATAATATCTTTATCATTTATTCTTTTTTCAACCATATTATCCCCTCATTTGGCTAGATATTATAGCATAAATTGATAGAAAATGCAAATTATGGCCACAAAAAAAGAGGTAGCGACATTAATGTCGTTACCAATTTTAATATAATCTTACATTATCCCAGTTGGTAGTTCCGTTCTGGAAGTTAAGATTAACTTGTCTTTGTACTTCATCGTAGTTAGAACCTAGTGCATTTCTTCTATCTTCACCATTACCAAAGTCTCCTCTGATAGTCTTTCTAACTAAATCTAGAATATCGACACTTGGCTCTGGTGCAGGTGCTAGAATTTCATTAACTCTTGCTTGCACTTCTGCATATCTATCGCCTAATGCATTCTTTCTGTCCTCGCCATTGCCATATTTGCCTTCTATTACTTCTCTAGCAAGTTCTTCGGTAGTCTTTTCTTTAATAGGCTCTGAATTATTAATCTTGTTTGCTTCATCAGCGATATATTGCATCTTACTTCTTAGATAATCTCCAGGACAAGTGGTATTAGTAAACATACTATGCCAAGTTAAGTTTTTTCCTGGCACCAATGTTCCTAAACCTCTTCTCTTAGCGATATCTGCTACTAACTTAATAACAGCATTTAAAGTAGTATCGTTAACATACCAACTATTATCATTGTCTGATATTTCGATAGTTATTGATTTACAATTGCTATCCCAATTTGAATTAGTCCAAGCAGTATCTTCTTCATCAACATAATTAGCGATACTGCCATCATAACCTACACCATAGTGAGAACTACCATATCTACCTTTTGCTTGAAATATTCTACCACATTGTTCTGCAGTTAATCTTCCTGCCATATGATGAATAGTAATTGCTTCAATACTTCTACCACTTCTACCTTTAGTATAATTCCCCTCATCTGCAGGTACTACTATTTGTGTTAAATTAGATTTACTCATTAATAATCACCTCTTTTTTAAACTCTTCTCTTTTTACTAACTTATTTTCCCATTTTTTATATGCGTCAAGATAAATTTCATCTTTTTCACCATTATAAGTTAATTCATAATACATACCATCAGTAATGTTAGTGCTTAATAAAGCCTTTGAGTTTTTCAAAGCCTTACACATCCAAACAACATATACATCTTTGATACCAATCTTTTTATTATCAGTTATTTCTGCTTTATTGTTAAAATAATCAATAACAATATTTTTGCATATAACTTCAAATTCATAACTATCCTTCATCTGCTTCATCCCCCTTACCATTGCTTAACTCTAATTCCATTTCTTCTGTTAATACTAATTCTTCGCTATTCATTACTATCACTCTCCTTAATTTCCTTTGCTTTTCTTGTGAAAAAATATGTAAAAACTGCTGTACACAAATTAGTAAACAATAAGAATACTGTTTCAAATATTCTTTCTGATTTAAACACTGCTATAAATAACAATATTACCAAAGCAGTAGCAAATAATACAGTTACATAACTCTTCACATCGCTTAATCCTTTTTTCATTAATTATCACCTCTTTCTAATAATTTATTACAAAACTTTTTTGTTTCAGAATTATAGCCTAATGCTAGATAACTATCGCAACTTTCTAGTCTATCGTGCATTGGGATATCTTCATTCCAAATAGTATTTCTTAATGTTGACTTCTGAATGGTCTTTAAATTTTCATTAAATTTATAATACACTCCAAAAGCAGACCATAGAAATACTACTACAGCTATAATCCATCCTCCCCAAGTAATTGCCAATTTTACTTTTTTAGTTATTTTATCCATCTTTTTAATTCCTTTCTATTTTGTTTTTTATTTCCATCTTCCTATTGCTAATAAATTAACTTTAACATTTGTTCTAGTTTGAAAAGTTGCACTTTCTACTCCAATTAATGCAGGATTGCCTTCGTATTCAAATGCCCTTTTTTTTGTTGTTGTTCCTTCTTGACCAGCGACTATCAATTTAAAAGCATTAGTTAAAGTTAAAAAAACATCGGGTGGTTCAGAAAATTCGACTGGAAAATCAGGCATTGTTCCTAAATTTGAACGATAAATATTTCCATCTGTAACACTAGTTGTTACTTGATCACAAATTTTTGATTGTCTAACAATCATTGTTCCATCTGCCCATTTTACCCAATTTCCGTTTTCATTATTTCCACTGTTAACAATTACAGATTTATCCAATGTTCTTGCTTTACCATTATTATCTTTTATTGCTACATCACTAGCATTTATCTTTTTATTTAATCCAAATAAATTACTTAATACTTGCATAATTTTATTTACTAACATATTTAATCTCTCTATTTATTTATAGCCAACAACCTTGTATATTTTTATATAACTTATTGTATATTTGTCATGTGTAGTCAAGTCTACCAAACCGCATTTTCTAATTGATACATTTCTATTATCTACATCAACAGTGGTCATCATTTGTTGTGCACTAGTGCCATCATAGATTCCTAACATTAAGTTTGCACTTTGTTGATATTCATAAAAAAGTTTTACACTGCTGTTTCCAAAATTACCATTTTTACCATAACCGAAAAATATTTCTAAATATTCATAGTTAGAAGCACTATCGGTTAATGTAAAATTGGCATTTGTTCCATCTGGATTATCATACAAGGTAGTTTTTTTTAGATAATTGTCAAGACTCATACCTTTATTATTTGAATTTTTAATTGCTATGTCACTTGCAGATATCTTTGTATTATTTCCAAACAAATTTTTCAATACTTTCATTAAAGTTCGCATTATTCAGTCCTAATCCATATATAGCAAGTTATGTACGGTTGTAAGTTGTTGTGTGGTTGTCCTCCACCTGCATCACCGGTTACACGATAGGGCTCTAGTGCAGAAGAAACGCAATAAGTACCACTTGCACCATCTTGCTTCCAACCAACACCAACATACTTTTCTGTATGATTATGACTAGGCATTTCTTCAACTGTTAACTTATGTGTTTTTTCTCCACCTGTCTGCTTAACATTTTTGAAGTCGTCATCATTTTCATCTACACACACCAAAGTTTTACCTTTACCAAACAACTCCCAAGTACCACCAAATCTTACACTGGGATTTTCGTTTCTTGTAGTTAAAAACAAATCACCAACTTCATAAAAAGCATTTGGATAGAACTTATCTACTCCATCTGATAATGTACCACCTTTACAAGCCATAGTAACCTGCCTTTGGAGTAAGTACTAAATAATACTCCCTCCAATCTGTAGAGAGATTGTTGTTTTTGTTAGTAAACAACCCCCCCCCTCATTAACCTATGGTTTACTTTTTTCATTTTATCAAATCCTTTCTTTTATTCATTCCATGTTTCCTCTACTGTGAAGAAAAGCACTGGATAATCATTCAGATTAAGTTTTCCATACACATCAACACCATCTTCACCAATTGCCATTGCCTCTTGACCTTTTGGTAATGTGACCGTTTCAGTAGCAATTACAAACACATCTTCAAAAGATATTTGAAACTGATATTCTTCATCATAAGCAAAAGAACTGCCTAATAGTAAATTACTCACCCTAAAGGTATTGTCAGTAATAGTAGCAGTTATACTGCCACCATTAGTCCATTCTTCTGCTCCAGATTTTCTATATTTGAAACTACCACTTAATGAATTAGCCTTAGTATCTGTAAATGAGCCATTAAAGTATGCTCCATTACAATCTAAATAAGCCTCATTAGATGTTCCCTCAGGTCTAGTAATTGAAATAGTGTTTATGTGTAATTTGATATAATCAATCATATCTAAAGTTACATCTGCTGAATTAGAATAATTTCTACTATCTGCAACAGATACACTTACTTTATTTGAGCCTATAGTATCAAAAGTGTTTTCTTGCAAATTAGAAGCTTGTCCATCATTCAAATTAATTGAATAACTTTTAATAGTAGCACTCTTTTTAGCAGTAGCACTGATTGTTACTTTTGGCTTAGATATATATTTAACAAATTTAGTGTTATTACCAGTTATAGTAGTTACATTTGTATTTGTATCAATAACTGTAGCAGTTACATCGGGCTTACATACACTTTCTTTAGCATATAAATTGAATTCTGTAGCTTGTGTATCACCTATTTGTGTATCACCATTGTAGGTTGTACACAAAATATTACCTTTTATTTCTTTAGCAGTAGGAATTAATGCATATATTTTGTCTTCTATTTCACTGGTTTTAAATTGTATCGTAGTTTCACTAGTTTTATCTTCAATATTTCCCACCAAATTTTTAATCTTGTAAGTAACTCTGCTTGTAAATGATGATGCTTTTTTGTCAATACTAATTACTGCATTATCACCTATATAAGGACTACTACAAGCGACTCCGCTTGCTCTTGGTATTTGTGGTAAATTAGCACTAGCAGTAATAGTACCACTCCAACCCCAGTTAGGGAAACTAATTGAAGCATTACCAGTTACACTACAAGTTCCATCGTTATTGTGATATACCCAACCGCTAGTAGTTACACTTACTGATTCTCCAGTAGTGGGTCTTGTACAACCTGCACTTTGATAACTTGCTCCTGTACCACTTACACCAATTGTACCTTGATCATCTTGAATATAAGTTCTATCGTAGTAACTTCTTGCTTGATAATAAACATAAGTTCTATTATTTGCTATATCTTGTTCTGAATACCTAGCATATAATCTTACATATAGATTACCGCCACTGCTACCAATATACTTTTGGCCTAGATATTGCCAACTTGTTGTTAATGTTGCCATTCACTACACCTCCAAGTCCTCTAGATCTTCAATTAATTCCTTTAAATGGAATATTTTAGTTACCTTTTTATTATTTTTAGTAGATTTAACAAACTTTAAATAGCCAATCTGGGCAGTTCCAGTAACAATCAATTTATCTATACCAGAGCCCTTATTATTGAAGATTGCATTTAATTTTGCATAGTTATATACTCTTATACCGAAATTATCTAATAATGAATTATTAGGATCTGTTGATGTACCTATCGATAAGCCTTTAGTACTAAAATTAAAGTTCATATCTGTTATTTTGCCTTCAAGAGTTTCTATTGTCCCATTAGTAGTTTCTAAACTCTTCTGTACATTTTTTATTGATATATCATAATCATTAACTGTTTGGGTTACTTGGGATAATTGACTTGATTGTTCATTTTGCGTTTTTACTACTGCATTAATTTCATTTTTTATATGATCTACATCCAATTTAACTTTGTTTGTATTTTCTTTTGAACTTCCAGCAAGTTTATAATCTGTAGTACTTTTTTCTTGTACATCAGCACCAATTTTACTTCTAATTCTGCTAGTAGTTTCGTAATTAAGTATCACACCATTAAAAAAATTACCTTTTTTATCGGTAATTTTAATAATATCATTAAGGTCATAACAAAAGCCATCTACAAAATCAGTAAGTTCAAATGGTATAATAGACATGCCAATAATATAATTAGCAACTGTATTTATCATTTCTTCTTTATATAAATCAACAAATGGATTGTCTAATATTTTCCATTCAACAACATTTTCAGGTTTAATTGTAGGATAAGATATATCATTATTCATATCTTTTTTTCCTAATGTCACAACATTAATTAGACCAAATTGTTGTTCCTTACTCAATTTGATATAACGGCTGTTAGAAACAGTATGGTTAGTGTTATATTGGTTTTTAATTGCTAATTTACCATTACGATTAATAAAAGCAACGGCTCCACCTATTTCAGCCAATCTACTTATAACTTCTCTATATGTTGTGGTTTCATCAAAATTAGGTTGTCTAAAATCATAGTCATACCAATTGAAATCGGTCGTTTCTAATTCTATTCCCAATTTTGTACATATTTCTTGAACAATTTCTAAACCAGTATGTGTTTCATTATTTGACCAAACTAATAGACTTTCATACTTATCACTAAAAAGTTGTCCCTTGTCTTGTATATCTTTAAAGCTTATTGTTTTTTGAGATACATTAGTAGTAATTTGCTCTGCTCTAGGAATAAATATACCTTGTGGAACATATTCCATCACACCATTTATTTCAATTCCTTTATAAATAGTTATTTCTTTATCTTTAAAGTCTAAATTCCCATTAATATCATATATTTCAAAATTGCAAGTTTTAATTGGAAAACCACCAATCATTGCACTATTTTTGTGTGTTATTTTAGGAGTAGTTTTTATTTCGGATACATATTCTACATTATCTACGACAATTTTACTTTTTGTTTTTAATGATGTCTTTTGTTCCAATTCATTTTTATAATTATTACTTATAGCATACATAATTATTCAACTCCATTTGTAATAAATCTAATTTGAAATGGATCAGTGTGAAATTCATCATTAATAAGATTAGCAGTTATTTTATCACCAGCAACATACATTGATTTAGTAACAAAGCCTTTTTCTTTCAAATCATAAAATGTCACACTACAATCTGTCTCTTCAAGTAGATTAATTAGTTCTGCAGCTTTCATTTCATCTCTATAATCTTTAAAGTCGTAATATACTTTTTTTATCATACCTATGACATCATGATACATAGTTCCATCATCACTTCTACCAGCATTATCTCCTTCTTGCATAGAATATTCCCAACCAATGCCATCAGCAGTATAAATAGTGTTATTTATTTTAAATTGATTTTTTTTCATCTTTTCACCTCTTAATTAAGTTAAAAGAGAAGTCTATACTAACAATAGAACTTCTCCTTCTTCTATTTGTGCTTGATTGATTTTCTTTATAATTTTTCTTCCGTCCTCATATCTTACCTCTAAAATAATTCTCATTTCTTTGGTATTACTTAAAGAATTACTATCTTTAATAGCTTTCATTGCTTGCTCATATATTTTGCTTTCTGGTGTTGTTATTTCTGGTTCACGCTTGTTATCACCAACAATAGCAAGTTGTGGATCATTTTTTTTAAAATAACCACCTTGTGCTAATTTTGGTATTTTACCTATATTCAAGCCTTTTCCTCCAACTCCCGGTACCCAACTTGGTATTTTAATTTTGTTAAGTCCTCCTATAAAAGCATTTATACCATCAATAATTAAATTAATAGGAAATTTAAACACAGCAACTAAACTATCAACAATACCTCCAAATATATCTTTAACACCTTGCCAAGCCTTTTTCCAATTGCCAGTAAATATACCTGTTATAAAGTCAATAATTCCGCCAAGAGTTCTAAATATCGAACCCACAACATCACTTATTACCGCCACAACACTACCAAAAACACCACTTATCAAGTTACCTAAATAACTAAAAACTGGTGCTAATTTATCATAAATCCAACTCATTATAGGATAAATAAATTTATTGTATATCTCCAAAGCACCATTAACTAATTTTCCTATAAAATCTCCAACTTTTGTTACAACTTTACTTAAATGTTCTTCCCATAACCAAGACATTGTTTCTAAAAATGGTGTAATTATTGGTTCCAAAACATTATCCCATACTTTTTGAAACAAGCTTATTATATTTGTAACAAATTCACCTATATTATTTACAAGTGGTGCACCATGTTTATCCCATAAAATTTTTAAGATACCACTAAAATCAGCCCATCCTTGAGTTATAAGTTGTAATGCAGGGTCTATTGCAGTGGTCCATATAGAATTAAAAAGACCACTAACACCATCTATAATAGGTTGTCCCCATGTTTGAATACCATTTGATATATCAGTCCAAAAAGTAGTCCAAAAACCAGACATATTAGTTAAAGTAATTGAAACATTTCCTTTTATATTATCCCAAGTAGTCTTTGAATTTGATACAAAATCTGTGCCTAATGTTTTCCAGTAATCCCATAAAAAAGAGCCATAATTAGTTACCGCTCCTACAAATGCACTTATTGGTTCACTATTCCAAGCACTTTTTACTTTATCTTTTATTTTATCTAATATAGATATTGTTCCACTATCATCAATAGTAGGAGTTACTATTGAAGTACTAGATCTAGTATCAGTTCCACCACCATCACCAGAACCAGAAGAACTATCTTTAGTTTTTAAAACATTTACTTCATCTACTCCAGCAAATGCTTTGTTAATCTTTTTTGCAGATGTTACTGCATCATTCGCAGAATCTTTAGCACTTGTACCTATTCCAGCAATGCTATCACTGGTCTTTGATACCACATCAGGCATTTTTAAACCAAATGTACCCATAACTACTTGTATTTTCTCAAATAGTCGTGTTACAGCATTTATAGCACTATTTATAATCGGAATAAATAATTGTGCTATTGGTGTTACTACCTTTCCAATTGCAACAGTCATCTGATTAAAATTGAATTTTAATTGTTGTATTTGTCCCGAAAAAGTTTTTGTATATGCACTAGCATCACCAACTTGGAACCTTGTTTCTTTCATTATCCCATTGTATTCAGCTTGTATTTTTTGGGCTTGCGTCATTGCAGAAGTGGTAGTACCATGTGCTTTAGCCCAATCTTCCCACATCTTTGCAACATTTTTAGTAACACCAGCATTATCAACAAGAATACTATTCTCATTTTTAAGACCCTCCGTAGCAGTTACTACAGCCTCTCCTAAATCATATGATGCTTGTCTACCAAAGGCAGCACTATCTTTTAGTCGAGTAAGAGTATCCTCAATTTGAGAAGTGTCATATCCTCTAGATAATAGATTTTTATATGCAGTAGCAGTCTCTTCTATAGATACTAAACCATCGGCAGTATACTTTTTAATAAAATCTTGTGCTTCTGAAAATGAATTGCCAGTACCTTGTACAATACTATTTAATCCTGTAAAAGCACTTTGAGCTTTACTAGCACTTGAAACACATTCTTTAGTAAAGTTGACAACTTGTTTGACTGCAAATGCTCCAGCAATAAAACCACCTATTTTTTTGAAAGTACCAGAAAAAGCATTTTCACTACTTTTTAATTTATTATTTAACTGTTTATCATAGTTAGAATCATTTAGTTTTAAATCAACTCCAACCGCACCTACAGTAGTTGCTTTTGCCATAAAATGCACCTCCTATCCAAACATTTTTGAAAATATTTTTGAAATATCTTCAGTTTTTAGTTCTATTTTTTTGATTTTATTATTTTTTCTTCTAAATTCAGCCCATTCACTACGAATTTCTTTTTCTTTTTTTGTCATTTGTCTTATTTTCTTTGAATCAGTTTCCGCTCTGATTTGTACAACATATCCAAGTGGTGTTTCACCATTTAATCCAGATAATAGTTGTCTAAACTCCTGACAAGGAATATTTTCATATTCGTAATAAAGTCTAATTCCGTATTGTTGAGCAAAACTAGAGACAATCAAGTCCCAATCAAACCTTAAATCATAATAAGTTTCTGGGACTATTAGTTTTTTCTCATTTGTTCTTTTGATTGTTTTTCTAGTAAATTAGGATCTTCTCCAATGATTGCACCTATAATACAATAAGATAAATGCATCGCACTTGAAACAGGTAAATCTAAATCTTCTATTTCTTTACTTGCCTCTTTTCCTAATGCTAATTCATAAATTTTTGAAGTTCTTTCTTTTTCATTCAATTCCTTATCTTCTTGAGTTTCTTGTATTTTTTCCCAAGTTTTCTGTCTATCATCAACAGTATAAAGTTTGTCTCCAATTTTTAATTGTGGATGGTTATCTCCACTTAATATTTCTTTTGTTATTCCAGTATCAATTATTCTCATTTATATTCATCCTTTCTTTTTATAAAATAAAAAAGGGTAAAGATTTAAATATCCTTACCCTGTTGTAGCTGCTGTAAAAGTTGGCTTTCCTTTACAAGTAATATCACCACTTAATGGTGCTACATCAGTTGCAGCCCCTAATATGTCAGTTAAAGCAGTAACAGCAGTAAACTCCAACTTAGAACCATCTGGAAAATCAATTTCCCAATCAGCCTCAGCATCTTTAGCTAGTTTATATCTTAGTCCTTCTACATAGTCATTTCCTGTGTCACCTAGTGTTCTTTTTCCACTAAAAGAACCACTCAATGCTTTTGCGGTTAGTAAAGCATTTTGCCAACCACCATCATTTATTGAATACCAAGTTTCAGTATTGCTTTCAATACTTAAACTAAATTCTTCTAAATCTGCTACTTCACTATAAACTGCTTGTCCAGAAGCACCAGATGTTTTGACTTTGACCTTACAATTACTTACTGAATATTGTCCGATTGTAATATTTGCCATATTTATCACTTACCTTTCTTCATAAAAATTTAATTCTATAGAGTATTCATACACATTATTATCATCAGTTCCTAAGTTAATAGGTTCACCATACAACATTTGTACAAATACTCGTTTTTCATTAATAAAAAACGACCTCTCATTAAAGAAGTCATATATTTTTTGTGCCATTATTTCAGCATCATTTTGATTTTTAGTATATCTTAATAGAATAGTAATTGGTTTAATATTTGTAGATTTATTTTTTGCACCTCCAAATACTCCAATATAACTATTATTTCTTTTGGAATTATAAAAACATATTGCTTTTTCTTTATTATTATCAATTTTACCTATACTAATAGAGTCAATCCACTTAAATTCACTTTTAAAGTAATCTTTATATTCTTTTAAAGTCATTTTAACTTTCCTTTCAATATTTTTGTAAAAGTTTTAGTAGCAAATTTCTTTTTATTACCGTTGATATATGATTCAAACCATGCACCACCAGCATTTTTATTATGTGTCTTTTGATAATTATATTCAGGATGAAAATAAAGTCTCCTAGCATATACAGTATCAGATACAATAGACACAACGCCACTGTTTTTTTTAGAATCATCAATAAATGTACTTCTATTTTGCAATGCTCCAGTATCAAATGGCATTATTTGACTTTGTTCTAAATCACTTTTTAACGCATCAGCAGTTTCAACTAAAGCTTCTTGCATTAATTTCTTAACATAAGCATTACCTTTAGGATCTATTTTACTTGTAACTTTAACTTTCATTTTATTTCGAACTCCGTATGATGTATAGTTCCATTAGGATTTCTAGGTCTATAACCTGCATGTATCTCATAATTACATCCATTTATAGTAATAACGCCATCACTAATATTACTTAATGATGGTGCTATATCTCCCTTAATAATAACTTTTCCTAGCAATGTTATTTGTTTGCCATTATAATCAATAATTCTTTTGGATTTTTCACTAAAAATACATTTACCACTAGTTTTAAAATTTTCTATAGGTTCTCCTTCTTCAGATATTCCTATATCATTTAAAACTAGTGAATAATCTGTATTTAAAAGAAAATCAGGAAATGGTAACACCTTAATATTGTTTGCCATTACCTTAACCTACTATCCAAACCAGTTTTATGCACATAATCATATGCTATTTCCGACATACTTAATTTTTGTGCAATACTTTTTTTAGAACTATCAACACTTACAGATATATCAAGGACAGAATAAGAAGAAATATCTCTATTTTCTTCATTGTTATATCCATTCCTTTTGACATATTCTGCTTGACAACAAATTGCTTTACTTATCTTTTCTTTCTGAAAATTGGTTAAATTATTAAAGCCTATTTTAACAATTCTATTAAATGTTATACTATCAATTTTTTCTTGTGCTAATTCCAAATATTTGTCTATTTCATCATCAGATAACAAACTACCTTTAAATGTATTTAAATAATATTTTTTATCAACATAAAGTGTCATTTAAGCCACCTCCTATTGAAGTGGTTTCTTTTCCACTTCTTTTTTTTCAACTTTTTTTAGAGAAGAAGGCTTAATGCCTTCTTTTATCTCCTCAAAGCTTTTATTTTTTCTTAAGTTTTCAATATAGAAGTTCAAATTTTCTTCTACTATTTGATTAGTTTTTTTATTTTTGAACTTCGCCATCGTTATCATCCTTTTTAGGTTGACTTTTTATATCTTTTTCTTTTGATTTATCATCCTTTTTAGGTTGACTTTTTATAATTAATCCAACAGTTCTCATTTTATCCCTCCTATTATGCAGTTGGTGCTGCTTTATGATGTAAGTAGATTCCTGCTACTTTGTTTTCATAAACATCTGCTAGTCCATATTTTCTATAACCGAATTTCCATCCATCTGAAGTTTGATTTGCCTCTGGTGTAATAACTTTAGGTGCGATATGTTTATTATATTGCATTACTGCACCTTTATGAATTACCATAAAGTTAATATCTGCTCCGTTTGTATCCCCAGTATCTGAACCTTTAGCATGTCTTTTGTAACCGCCTTTAGTTTCACCACTAGTTTTACCATCTAACATATCAATAGCAGTATAAAATCTTGTTTGAGGTACAAGTACAATTTGTGAGAATCTTGCTAATACTTCTTTTGATTTTGTAGTATCAAGATCATCAACTAAACCTTTTAATGTTGGAGTAATAAATAATATTCTATTCTCGTAAGGCACTTCATCCTCATCCATTTTGTTTGTTGCTGCTCTTAAAGCACTTATAACATCAGCTCCTGTTGATAAAGTAGCTGGTGTTGCAACCTTTGAAATACCACTAACTCCTGCATATGTAGCAAATCTGAAAGCATCGCCTTCTGGTGCAACTTTTGTACGAATAAACTCACTTGCTAACCTACCATAAGCAAGTCCGGCAGTTTCCTCATCATCCATTGCATCAACAGTAAACATTCTACCTCTTTCATAATTAAATTTTACTGTTTCATTAGTCATAGTCACATCACCATTGGTGTAGCCACTATTTCTATCATAATCACCTAAAGCATCCATATCGATTTTAGGAATTATAATTTCATTTGCATTTGCTCCTGCTTTTGCTAGTGAATCATCACTATCCAATATAGAAGTTAATGCAGAATTTTTGTATACCTCATCTAATAAAGGTACATATTTTTTGAATTTTGCTATACTATTTGCCATTTTTAATCATCTCCCTTTCTTTGGCAATAAAAAATGAGATTTATTTCAATCCCATAATTTTTCGCATATCTGCAAGTTCATCTTTTGTTTCTTCTTTTCCATCGTCACCAATTTTAAAACCTTTTTGTTTATCTTCCGTTTTACTAATTAGTTCTGGAAAATCTTTTAATAAGTCTTCGATTTCAGTATTTAATTTACTTTCATCTAATTGACCATCCTTATCAAGAATGTTTTTCTTGTCTACTAATCTTACTGCTCTAGTGATTTTTTCATCTTTAACATTCTTTCTAAGTAAAGCGTTTTCGATTTTGGTATTAATTGCTTCAAGAGTGGCTTTTTCTGCTTTTTTAATAGCCTCTTGTGTTTTTTCATCAACACTTTTAGATTTTTCCTCTTCTTCTCTTGCCTTTGCTAAAATTGATTTAGCCTTTTCAACATCATCAATACCTAAATCCCTCAATTGCTTTGCTAAAGCCTTTTGTTCGTTTTTTAAACTGATATCATTTAATTCTTTGTCAGTATACTTTTTTTCTTCTACTTTTTTATCAGTTTCTTTTACTCCATCATCTTTAGCATTTTTTTGATTTTCTACTGATTCATTGTCAGCAGTGTTATTTGCATTATTTTCTTCCCCACTATCAGCAAATAATTGAATGTTTAGCGGCATTAATTCTTTTTTCATATTTCTCCTTTTTCTATGTTGGATAAGGTCATCCACACTCCGTTTATTAGATACGGTCAAACTATATTTTAGTGCATAATAAAAGCCAGTATTTCTACCGACTTATTTTTATAAGCACCATAGAGTAGATATTAAGTCTTTACCCTTCCCGTTCGGCACGCCTAACTTTTTCAGCCTACTCAGATGTAGCGTTTTTTATATCTACTCTATGCTACCTATAAAGGTAACACTATTTTCTTTTGTTTAATAAATTAACAATTTCTCTATTTTCCAATCTTGTTTTTTCTAATTCATTTTTTATTGCAGATAATACACACATTATAAAAAATAATAAAATTGCTATAATTATTAATATTGCTATCATATTTATTTCCTTTCTACATATAATATTAATGGTCGGAGCAACGAGATTTGAACTTGTAACCTCTAGTTCCCAAAACTAGTGCACTACCAAGTTGTGCTATGCTCCGATTTGACACATTATAGTTTTTGTGCTATAATGTATATATTAAAAGTTGTAGTCGTGGTGACCTTTTCACCTAGTGTTACAACTTTTATTTTTTTGTATTTATATTTTTGAATATTAAAAATTGTTTACCTTTCTTTATTCCAATTTCCTCAACCCATGGTGCTTTCCACTTAAATAATTTATCAATTTGTTTTACTAATTCATTAATAGTCAAAGGAGAGTCAGTAGCTTCAAACAAAAACTTTTTTGCTTGTTTTTCTTTTCCATCAACATTGTGGAATAATAGTTGGCTACTTTTGCCAGTAACAATTTTCATATCATAGTTTCCTAAAAATTGTTTTTTCTTATATATAGTACAGTCTGCAACGCTAATATTTTCTGGAAATTCCACTTCAGGATTTAATTGTATATTTAATCCTGTTTTTTTTACCAACCAATCAGCAAACTCTCTTTCATTTTGTTTTGTTCTATATTTTACAAAATGATCATCAATAATATATTTCTCTCCGTTGTAATTAAATATTTCATCTTTTTCTAATACCTTTGTTTCTTTATTATTTACATCAGAAACATCAGACCATTGATTTGTTATATCAACATAAGAATTATTAATAAGTTTTTCTTTCTCGTTTATCCATTGTTCTTTTCTATTAGCAAACATTTGAATATTAATAGGAGATATTGAACCATTTTCTAATCTATCAAATCTTTTGATATTTCTATCAATATAATTTAATTCATTATTATTAATTTCATCAATTCTATTATTTATCCAATTAATATCATTTTCATATTCTTCATCAGAATAATTTTCTATATCATCAGCCTCCGGATAATAAGTCGTTAAGCCATGGCGACAATTTGGATGTAAAAACCCTTGTTTCATTGCTTCACTTAATAGCATGTACTTACCATCTTTTTTTGTGCCACCAGAATACACATCATCAATAAATATTTTATTTTCCCATTTTTGACATATTGGACAAGCACCACCATGAGATGTTGATTGGACTAATACTCTTCCTATAGATTTTCTAAAGTCTCCTTCCCCCATTAATTGAGCCCTTAAGCTTGCAGTTCTAACAGCCATTTGAGAATAACTGGCAATATTGACTCTTCTGCCATTCTTATATTCGACACAGTTAAATCCTCTACTTAAAAAGTCTTTATTTGCTTCATCTATAGCAAGTTTAGTTTTTTGTAGTTCAGTTAATTCTTTAGTTGCCATTCTAGCAGACTGTTTTTCAGTAAAAACTCCATTAGCAACAAAAAAAGCACTCTTATGAATAACTTGCCTATACTGATCATTTGCCATTCTTAAAACTGCTGTGTTAGAGGTTTTTAAGTCATTATTTACAACTTTTATCAAAGCATTGACCTTTCTATCATTTGTTCTAAAAAAACTATGATTCATTATTTTATTAGGTTTCAAATTTTTGCCCATTACTTTATTATACTGATTAATTGCATTAATAGAGCCTTGCTTAAGTTCTCTTTTTAAATGCTGTGATACTTCATCAGATAATCCCTTAGTATAACCACCAATAATATCTTTATTTTCTCTTTGATATCTTTTTAATTCTTTCAACTTTTCTGATTGCCATTGAGAATATTCAAAGCCGGTATCTTTTTCTTCTTTAAGATGTCTTTTATAGTTTCTTTTCATCGAAGATATCAATTCTATCTCCATATCTTCATATATTTTTTTTATATTATAATCATTCATTAATTATCACTACTTTGAATTATTCTTATATCACTAAAATTACAATTAATGTTTGTTACAACATTATCGCTTTTTTTATCAGTAAAATTAATTCTTTCTTTTCCACCCCAAGTACTGATACTAAAATAAGTGATATTTTCATATGTTTTTCCATCATATTTGATTTTTAATCCCTTTATTGGTTTTTCCTTACTTTCCACCATCTTCAACACCACCTTTCAACATCTCTTCATTTTCAATTAAATCTAAATCTTCATTGATTGATGGTTCTTCCATATCAACTATTCCAGATTCATTTTTAATTCTTTTTACTTCTTCCTTTTTCCATTTTTCATCTTTGGTATCACCATATAACTCTTCAATACTTGTCTCTATACTCATAACACCATTTGTTTTAGCTTTTCCTATTGTTTCAACTTGTGCTTCAAACGATGGATTAGCATAACCACCAAAACTTGCAACACCATCTATATCAGTAATTTCATTCTTTTCCATAGTGTCATACACTTTAAAGGTAATGTTAACAATATCATTTATTGTTTTAGTAAGTGTTTCAATTATTTGGTTTCTTTTGTAAAGAGTTGTTTTTTCTTTTTCTCTTGTTGCTTCTGCATTATCTATTTTCTTTGTGTCAATGCCCAATGTACTTGGACTAATCAAACCAGTTAAACATTGATCTAATGCAGTAATGTAAGTGCTCAATAGTGCTTCGTGCTGAATTTGACCTTGTGTAGTCTCTATTTTGTTCTTAACATCTTCTCCAATGCTTTCTTCTACAGAAATAAAATCGTTATCTAAATCACTACCCCTTAATAACAATCCAGTTTCCGGATCTCTAGGTAATAATGATTCAGGTATATATGTTTTTATTTGTCCTTTTCTCAATGCTAACATCCATTGTGACCATACCTCATCAAAAGCATCAAAATTATCAAGTTTGCCATCTAATAAAGATTTTCCTCTTCCTTTATATTTCTTTGACTTTTTAAACATAATTGGTAATGCCATTAAAAAATCATTTTGATTAGTAACCTTTTCATATTTTTTTGCTAATTCTGGGAAATCTTTCAAATCAAGTTCTGTACCTTCTTTGTTATGTAATTTATAAGTAATTCCATTTTTATCATATTTTTCTAGCAAAGTATAATATTGCTTATTTATAACTTTTTTAGTTTTAAATATAACTGCTATTAATCTACCTCTTTCATATTCAAAATCAACTCTAGAGCCATCATAGAACTCAATTATAGGATATTTACTTATACTAGTATCTATTGACCACTTAAATGCACCATCACCAGATACTAAAGTGCCCACCACTGCATCTCTTATCAAACTTTTCACATCATTTTCTTTAGATATTTCATTCCATTCTTCTTGTCTTTTTTCAACATCAATTTTATCCAAGTCATCAGTAGCAACATCTGCCAAAGTGTCTATTATCATTGATGGTAAGCCCGTATGAATTTTTCTAATATTCATACCAACTGTAGGTTTACTTCCCCAAAAGTGTTTATTTCCAAGTCTATCATCGGCTTGTTCATAAAGTTGTTCCAATTCACTAGGTTCACCTCTATACCAAATCATATTTATAAATGCCTGGCTTTCAAAGTTATTCAATTGCTCTATATCAAAATTAACTGAACCAGGATTTTTAATCTCTAACCAATTTCTTATCATATTTTTCACCCATCCCATATTTTCACTCCTCGTTTATATCTTTTATCATTTGCTTTATCATTTCCCAATTTCCTATTAAGTTTTTGAATGGTAACCAAGCATACTGACATCCTTGTATACTATGGTCATTACCATCTTCTAGTTGTCCATCTTCTGTAAAACTATACACATTCATTTCATCTATATAATCTTTGCAAGTTTCTACAATTAAAAAATCTTCAGTATTTAACCAAGATTGTTGCAATTGCACTCTTGTTAAGTTCTTTGTTTTTTTCCATGCCCCTTCAAACATATAAATACAAGCATTTTTTCTTTTATACTTTTTTGCTTCTGCTATTGTTCCAGCATCAGCACTATCTATAAAAATGTATCTTGCAAATCCCCATTTGTTTTTGCATTTCTCAGCAAAATTAATCAATTTAGGTATAACATCTGATGGAGCAAATGGTATTTCTCTATCTTTGTTGTTGTAAGTTTCTTCTTCAAGTAGTATACATTTTCTGTCATCAGTAATCCCAGTAAATTCAAATGTAAGTTTGTCGTGAGATTTTTTTGAATATGAGGTGTCACAACCTATTGAAAATCTAATAAACTTTCTTTTCTTTTTAGGCTCCTTTTCTTTCCAATCCTCAAACATTGCTTGTTTTTCATTTATGATGTGCTTCTCAGCAATTACATTAAATACAAGTCCAGTTGCTTTTCCTCTTAAACCTTGTATTTTATTTTTATATAACTTTGTTCCTACTGGAACCGACTCTATTATTTGTCTTTTCTTATCTTCACTTAAACTTAAATTATGATTAAATGTAAAATACCACCAAGTCCAATCAGAAACTTGTGTCTCATTTAACATTTCTAATAATTTTAGTGGTCCATCACTTTTGTATTTTTCTATTGGTCTAGATTTATTAACGAACTCTGTATAACATTCTTTATTCGGATCATCAGGATTCATAGTACATAGTCTGTAATCTGCTCTCATGAATGCTTCTCGAACAAACTCCATATCAGCAATATTAAACTCATCTATAAATAATCCAAATACTTGTCCACCTAATGCTTTTTTCCATCTTGCTTTATTATCATATCCTAGTACATAAATTATCTTGTTACCATTTTCTGTATGGAAAATTATATGTGGAAGGCTTATCTTCCCTTTTCCATTTGGATTGTACTCTACACATCCACCTTCTTTATAATCTCCGAATATTTCAATTAAACCTTTATCTGAATTAATTATATTTTTTTCGATGGTTCCTAAGTCTAGTCCTGATATAATACTCGGTTTAGTTCCTTTATAATTTGATATTTTGAACATGAACTTTGGTATTCCTACAGTAGTCTTTCCAGCAAAAGTTGTCCCCTCGAGAAATTCAGTACTGCAATCATATTTAAGAAAATCTATATATTTTTCACTTAACGGAAATTCTTCATTCACTCTTACCACCTAGTTGTCTAGATATAGATGATAATATCTTAGTAGCTTCGGGATTTTCAATTTTAACTGTTTCTGTAAACATTCCTAAATATTTACCTAATAATTCTAGTGCCTTAACTTTATCATAAGTTTCAACACCTATTCCATTTTTTGTTCTTTTATACCCTGCTATCACCTTTTTATCGATTTCTTCTAAATCATCTGTATAAGCAAATTCAATATCTTCGTATTCTATCTTTTTTCCATCTTTTGATTCAACTGTCTTTTTTACCAACTTCGCTATTTTTGTTCTATCAGTAAATGCTATAGCGGCCAACTCTTTTACTACCATGTCTATATTTACAATTGCTTTTTCTTCTACTTTTAATCGTAGTTCTTCAATATACTTTTTTATGTTAGCATTTGTTAGCATTCTACTGGCATTAGTTCTAGCAGTTTCTTCTTTTTTGCAGGTCTTGTATACTTTCATATATGCTTGAGTAGCATTCATACCTAATTTTAAATACTCTTGGCAAAACTTCTTTTGATTATTTGTTAAATTCATTCTTATCACCTGCATTTCTTTTTTTAATAAAAAAAGACACTAATGTGTCCATGTTCTGATTACATACTAAATGAAAAAGATAAATATCATTTAATAGAGTAAAGGAGGTATGTAATCTCGTATTAGTAAGCACTATACTAATGATATATACAAGTTTTGCACTTGTACCATTGAGCCGTTTTCAATTTCTACGCTAATCCAAAAAATTTGTACTTCATTTTCTATTATTGACTAGTTTTATTCCTCAATATCTGCTACTTAAATTAATACATCATCAGTATACTACCTACTAATAGGTAGTGTACCAGGGGTTAGTTATGTGTGTGACTTTATATATTATCACAATAACATCATAAACCTAGTTTTGTCTCATTTTGTCTCATAATTATTTTTATATAGGTTTTCTTTCATCTCCGATATAAATCTATAGACTTGAGGCCTGCTATACCCTACTAAACGATAAAACTTATACACAGATCTATGCTCTATCCATCTGTAAATGTATATCTTATCATATACATCACCTTCTTCTTTCATTTTTATGAGCTTCTTCTTAAGCTCATAATTTAGCATATCTCGTGTGTTTCTACTTTGGTTAATCAATTTATCTACTTCATCTATTTCGCTTGTGTAGTTAATTAAATTAGTGTCTGGTGAAGTATTTGTAGTTATCATAACTTCTTTAGGCTTTACTGCCCCTGGCATTACAGATAATATTAATTCGCTTTTCTTTTCTAATGCTTCGTTATAGTTTCTCTCTGCTTTCTTAAATTGCTTCAGCAATTCGTTATATTCTATATACATTACTACACCCCTTTTATTATTTTTTGCATTTCATCTTCAGTGTATTGTTTGTTAACATATTTTTTTCCTAGTGTTTTTTCTTTTTTATATACTTCTGCTAATAAAAATTGTCTATTATCCTTAGAAATTATTTTATTTTTATGCTCATTGTATTTTGAAAGCAATTCCATATCATTTTTTATTTTTCTTCTTTCTTGTCTCAAAGACTTAATTTCTTTTAGCATTCTATAACACCAAAGAACATTTATTTTATTGTTTTCTATATAATGAAGTAAATCTTGTGTCTTACTATCAACTACACTTAATTTATCACATAATGAATTATTATAATCATCTATTTTATCTAATTTTGCTACTATTTCTTTTATTTCTTCTACTACATTCATTTACTTCCCCTTTCTATAACCAATACCCCCTATATTTATCTAACTTCAATTGTTGGTATTAAAGTACTTGGCTTAATAATTAAGTTATAATGTTTATCACTAACATATTTAGAATCTATTTGTTCAACAAAATATGTAGTCGTTTCATTAACTCCTAAAAAGTTTTTAATATATCCACCATTATTATCTTTACAGATAGTTTCTAATTGTTTATCTTCTACATCAGCGGTTATATTACAATAACCTGTTATTTCTAAAAGATACTCTCCAGTAATGTTATTTATAAACACAATATGTCTATAGACTTTAAAGTTATCAGCATCTTTTGTTAAGTTCTCATTAACAACTGATGCATCACTACAACCAGTTATAAATATTAAACAAACTATTATTGAAAATATTCCTATTATTTTTTTCATTATTATTCTCCTCTATCAAAATGTTCTCTTAATTGACCATTTTTCATTCTCACATATTTACTTATTATATTTTTATAATTAATTACAAATCCTTCAACATTTCTGTTAACTTTGTTTGTATACTTCTCATAAATACTGTCTAGTTGTTCTTTATTTGGCAAATTAACTAATTCAGTAACTTCTGGTACTATTCCAACAAAATTAGGTATTTCTTGACTTACAAATGGATATATAAATAAATCATGATCATAAATTAAATTATATAAATTATAATCTTGATCTATATTTGCTTTTGCAAACATATACCATCTTTTATCAAACTCATCTACTGGATACTTTAAACAGCCCATACCTATCCATTCTCCACAAATAGCACTATTATTATGTAACTCAGTTTCTAATATATCTTTATTGTCTAATAGCCATTGATACAATCCTTTATATAACATTCCTTTTTGTTCTTCAATTTCATCAATGCAAATAATATTATTCCTTTGTGCAAAGTATAACTTGTCATCTTTCTTAAAAAATACTAAATTACTACCATCTATCTTTTCGGTAAGATATACTTTATCTCCTTTGCAACTAACTCTTTTTGTTTTTGGGTATATTTCTTTTTTTATCATTATTTACCTCCTATTATTTCTTTGTATTTATTTAAAATACCACAACAAGCACCACTATTTATTGGGTCTCCTACCATATCGAATTGTTTTTCTTTTTCTTTTAAATATCTTATAAACTCTTTTTGTTGATTTAACAATATGGTTTCTCTATCTTTGACTTCTTTTCTGTGTCCACTTGCTATATCTCTACATAAGGTTATATCTTCAAGTTGCTCTTCTAATTCATAAATTTTTTTATTCAACTCAAAGCATCTATTTTTGTATTTAATGCTTCTTTCCTGTACTTTTCTTAAGCCTTTGTTTACTGTTTCAACTTTTTCTTTTAGTTGTTGATTTTCAATTGATAGATTAATAATTAAATTGTAAAGTATTATTGCATAGTGTAAATCTTCACCATCTAAACTATAATTTCTAGTCATTTTTTCTAATAATTTAATTGCTTTATACTCTTCACTATTTTCTTTATAAATTATTTTTCTTTCCATCGTTTTCCTCCATATATACATTTTTCATAGATACCGATTGAGTTAGTCATTACTGAACCACCCTTTTCTATACAATTATTTTTTTGGATATTCAATACAAATATCGTTATAACTAATACTATGATTATAATTATTGTTTCTAATAAATACTTATTCATTTTTCTTTATCCTCCAATTCTTCATCTATGTCTCTTATTTGTTTAGCAAAATATTCAGTATAAAAACTATCTTTAAATTGTTTGGCAAGTTTATATCTTTCTAAAAAAGATTGTCTTATCTTTAATAGTTCTCTTCTTCTATGTGGTTCCACTATTTATCTACCTTTTCCATAAATTCTTCTAATGTTAATTCCTCACCAGTGACTTCTTTTGTTGCCTGTTTTTGATTCTCGAATGTGAATCTACTTTCAGGTCTTTGTAGATATTCTTTATCACTAAATGTATTTACAATAATTTCACTTCCATATTTAAGTAATAATTCTTTCATTTCATTTTCACAATTATCAGCAATATCTCTTATTTTCATATCTTTTTCTAATTGATATACATTATTATTTGTATATGCCATTGGCATTTTACTTATCAATATTTTTGCAATTAATAATTTATGCTGTATCTTGCAAATTTCTTTTATTTGCTCACCATTTAATCTTTCTTTTCCCATTATCTTCTTCTTCCTTTCATTTTTTCTTCTTGATATATCTCTAGTACCCACTTCAAGTTGAGTAAGGCACTTTTCGTTGCTTCACTTACTGGTAAACTTAAATAATAATTTATCTTCAACAGTACCTTTTCTTCAAAATTGAAACCATCGTAATTAATATTTATATCTTTCATAATCATTCTCCTAATTTATAACTTATTTGTTCAAATTGTTCTTTTGTTACTATTGATTTAATATCTTCATTATTTCTTATTCTTTTAATCCACACACCAGTTCTATTATTAGGTCTTTTAACTTGTATCTCATATACTTTATTATTGCTGCTTAAAATTGCAGTAACAGGATATCTATTAACATAATCTCCTACTTCTATTAAATCAATTATGTCATAACTGGCTTTAACTACATTTTCTTTTGTATATTCTCCTTGATAGATACTACCATCATTTTCAGTTAATATAGTTGTTTCAAATACATTTGCAATTTTGTTTATAATAACTATATCTTCAACATCATTTTCCAGCCTTACATACATTCCAACTTCTAATTTCATTATTTGCCTCCTATCTAGATAGTAAACCTATTATAATATATGGTAAAATAATCAATGCACACATTAATACAAATAATAAACAATATATTATCATTGCTTTTGTTTCATCTTTCATTTATTTCACCTCTTTTAATTCAAATATACCTAAATATCTTTCACTTTCATTATGCGTAAAGCCACCTATTTTTTCATTTGTAATGCTATTTATACACCAAAAACCACTAGCATATAAGCTATTACCATTTCTTCCTACCTTTTTAATTTCTGTTTCAAAATGTATAACATCTCCAACTCTAAGATTACAAAAACCTTTTGCTTTTGTTTTTCTATTCAATTTAACTATTTCATAATTATTGCTTTTCAGTCTTATATCTATCATTCTTTACCTCCTATTTTCTTTATCCCAATTATCTATTTCTATATCAAAACCATATTTTTGTAATAATTCAGTAGAATATTTGTGATTTTTTCCATAAAAAGTATGAGTAGATAAATATACATGGTTAAAATAATCACCACTATTTGGGCAATTACAAATAAAATCATTGTCTTTATCTGGTTCATCACAAATTGGAACTATCCACCCACAACAATCACACACTATAATTTTGTATTTATCGTTTGATGGTACTTTTGATAATTCTTGCCAATTTTTAATTAGTTTCATTATTTATCATCTCCTTACTCGCAATCATTTACGCCTAACCAATCTAACAAATCAGCATAACATTCTTTGCATAGACAACATATCTTTTTTGTTGCCACATCAACATTTCTTAAAATAGTTATTCTATTTTCTCGGTAAACTATCTTTCCACATTTACAACAAATACGACCATTGTTATTAGAAATATTGTTTATAAAAGTATAAAGTTCTCTATCGTTCATTTCTCTAATGTTTTGTAGTTTCATTTATTCCACCTCTTTTATTTTTAAATATAAATCTAATAAATCAGGATTATTTAACAACATTTTACTTTTATCTACAATGTCTAAAAAATTATTAATTACTTCTTTTTGTTTTTCAACTTGTTGTTCTAAATCTTCTATATATTTGACTATTTCATTGGATGCTCCGACCATATTAACGGATTCATCTATAGTTTTAGAACAATTATGCAATATTTTTTTTATTCTTTTTCTATTCATCTTTCCACTCCTTTATCATAATAATTAAGCCTATTATGGCTCCTATACCAATTAACCCCCATATAATTAATGGTATATATAAAATCATTTACTCCTCCTACCACTTATATGTCCACATCAAGTAAAGAACTAATATACTTGCTATAGCCATTCCTAAAAAGAATATTGTTATTAGAAATATGCATATATTCTCACATTTTGCTTTTCTTTTCACTTGTCTATATTGTATTTCTTCTTTAGTTAATCTTTTTTTTGGTATTCTTTTTTTTATTTGTGGAAACTTTTTTTGTAATTTTTTTATTTCCTTTTCAGTTAATTCATTTGGTCTCATAATTTTCTAATCCTCTCTGGTCTACTATTTTTATCCATAGATCCATTTCCTAAAGTACAACCATACTTTTTAATTTGGTAGTTTTCTATAGCTACAACTAGCTTGTCCAAATGCTTAAAATCACCATGTAATTTCTTAAACTTTGCTCTAAACATGCTCGAATTAATCATTGATTTATCTTTATAAAGGTTGAAATAGAACTGTAATTTGAACTCACTCTCGTTCATCTTCTCCATCCCCTTTATTCTCTAATTTTTCCTTTTCCATATCCAATGCATCCGATATTTTTTTTATCTCTAGTATTGCATAATCATATCTAGCATCATTCATTTTAGATATTACATTTATTCTATGTGGCAAGTATGATTCAACTAGTTCTAATATTTTATTTCTGCTTTCAAGAAAGGTATTTCTCTGTTCCATCTTGTCATATTTTCTTTGAAGTATTTTTAGTCTTTCTTCTGCAAGGTTTTTATCTCTTTTTAGTCTTTCTATTTCTTTTTTATTTTCCGCTAACTCTTGAGTAGTTTCAATATCTAATATTTCCCCTTTCATTTTTTCCTCCTCTATTTTCACTACACAATAACCATTTTTACATCTTTTTCTGTGTGTTGGTGTTGTATAAAAAGTTATTGTTTCAACTCTTACTTTTAGTAGTTCTGCTAATTCTTTTTTTGTTCCGATTCCAACAAGCTTTTCTCCTTTGTATAAAGCATACTGACTATTTCTTTTCATACAATAGTTCCTCTAATTTTTCCATTGTTTCCTTTAAATCTAAAAGTTGAGGAGCAGTTTTAATTTGCTTACCATTTTTTAGCATTGATAAATATTTTAATGCTTTTTTTATAATAACACTGTAATCCCTCATTAACACCACTCCTCTAATAATCTCTCTAATTCAATATCATCTTTAGTTTTTATTCCTAAATTTTTAGCTTCTTGTACTACACCATTTAAGAGAATACTCATTTCTTTGGTGTCATACTCACTACTGCCTTTGTAAATTTTATAATGGTTAAACTCTTTACCATTTAAGATGCTAGTTCCAGCCAATTTATAGTATTTAAAGTAGCCTTTAACATCTATTTCAGATAGTATACTTACCATTTCAGATTGACCATAATCTATTAACATTTGCAAGTATACTTCTTCTTTAGACTTGTTAAGTACATTACCTATTTCAGTCACTAATTTCCAAAGATAAGCATTAGCATTTAAACTTCTCTTTTCTCTATGCTTATCTATCTTTACATCGTAGACAGTATCTTTATCTAATCTAAATATTAGTGGTAAGAACTTTTCTATCTTTCCAGTATCATCTATCATAAAAGGCCTCTTTCATACATTTTGCTAATTCTTTTTGCCCACAACTATTTAAATATCTTTTTAAAAACGTGAAACGTTCTTCATCCATCTTCATTGTTCCATCGGTTATTGCATAAACAAGGTTATATATTAAGCTTCTTGGATAATTATAAAATAGCAATCTCATATCAGTTATATTATTTTCTTTACCATCAACAATATTATTCCAATATACTTTTGTATGATTTTCATCTCTTTCTTTATTTAATTCTGATATAGGTCTGTTGCATTTAAAACTTCTGCATATTTTCGGCCTGACATTATATATTTTGCATTCTTTTTTTTCTCTGTCATAAAAACAACATTGTAAATTTATATTATTTTCATTTTGAAAAAATTCTGGTGCAATTTGATTTTCTTTGATATAATTTCTTATTTGTTTTTCTTCTTTTCTAGTAAGTGGTATCATAGCCGAGCAACAATTCCCACATCTGCTGCAATTACCACATTTATCACAATAATTTTTCATTTTCATTTCTCCTAAAATGGTAAATCATCATCATTAATTTGTACTTCGTTTCCGAAGCTAGCAAATGGATCGTTTGCTGTAGGCATACTATCAATTTGTTCAGTAGTTATTGAGCCAGGTTTTACTGGTGGCTCTTCTAGATTGTTTACGCTATCATTACTACCTTTACTATCAAGAAAAGTAACATTTGATACAAATATTTCAGTAACATAAATCTTTTTGCCATCTTTATCTTCATAATTTCTTGTTTGTATTCTTCCCTCTACTGCTACTTGATTACCTTTCTTTTGATATTTAGAAAGATTCTCCGCTAGCTTGTCCCATACTACACAATTAATAAAATCTGCCTTTCTTTCACCATCTTCATTTGTATATGGTCTATTTACCGCTATAGTAAATTGGCATACTTCTCTTTTTGTGTTTTCTGTCATTTTAAGTTCAGGATCTTTAGTTAATCTTCCAACTAATATTGCCTTGTTCATTTCTTAATTCCTCCTAATAATTTCATTAATTTATCTTTAAATTCTTCCCTTTCATTGATGTAAACATATTCTCCACACCAACTACATACCAAATCTTATGTCTTTTCCTATTTCATCGTAGTCAGGCTCATTTATACTGATTTCTTTTGAGTTTTCTAATTGTTCTCGTAAATGTTTTACTTCACTAATTAAATCATCAATCATTATTTCTATTTCTACTATAGAAGCATAACCATTTCTTGTACAATAATAAGTCATAGTTATTTCTTCTATTTCTTTTATTTTTTCCTCACTTAATATCATTTTTATTCCTTTCCTTATGCTCGTGCATAAACATATATTTAGAATTATTTCCCATGTTGTTGATTAACCATTCAGTTGCTGTTACTTTACTTAAATGAGTATTTTTTACTCTGCTTTCGTAATATCGATTTTCTGCTCTTTGATGTAATTCTTCCTCATTTTCATAATTACCTTCAATAAAATAGTAATCATAGTTTTTAGCAATTATATGGTCTATTCGATTAGTATCAGTAGCATATATCAATTTATTTTCATTTATTTTTAGTTTGTAGCCACATTGTGGTACATCATGATATAGTTTTATAGGTATTACTTTAAAAGTTTTATATGAGTAAGTTTTGCCTGTTTCATAGACATCTATATTTTTCTTATTTACTCCACATTCAATTAAATCTTTTACTAACCATTCACAGCAGCCAAATCTCAATGTAGGTCTTTCAATTGCTAATTTTGATATAGTTTTCTTATTAAAGTGATCTTCATGAATATGGGTTAGAAGAACTATTTCTAATCTCTTGTAATATTCATTTAATTTCTTAAATGAGATCCCACAATCAATTAAAATAGTATCTTCTATAATCATTCCATTTCCATCAGAGCCACTATTAATTATTTTATAGTTCATTTATATTAACCTGTTTTACTTCTGTAATCTTTTCAGTTGGTTCTGCTACTTCGGTATTTATTTTTTCTTCAGTAGGTACAGATACTATAGGTTGATTATCAACGTAATCACAAGTTCCATCTTCTTTTATAACTGACATATCCTTTGTTAAAGCTTCTTGCATGTCTATACTCATAATTCCCCATTTAGAAATTAATTGCCTTAGCATAGTTTTAAAAGCCATACCATCGAAATCTTTACTCCAAAATGAATAATTAGTACCTTTTTTTACATCACTTGCATATGCTTGTGAATATTCTAGTGCATGTTTTTGCATTTTTTCTTTTGACCAATATAGATTTTTATAAAACCCATTTAAGTATTCGAAATAAGCCATATAACCAATTATTGGTTTATTTTCTCTTTCAACCTCATCTTCTATAAATTCAAATTGATGTTTACCAGTAATTTTATTTCTACCTAAGTATTCGCTTTCTCTTACTTCTATAACATCGATATCTTTATATTGACCACTTCTAATAGCCAATTGTATATATCCCTTGTATCCTAATTGGAATTGTGCTTTTTTAGATATTACTTCATATTTTTTTGTTTTTTCATTATATTTTTTTTGGTCAAAAGGCACTAAATAGTATTGACCTAATTGAGGGCTTGGACTTAAATTAAGTGCTTCTCCAAGTAATGCTCCACTAAGAATACTTCCGGCATCGCATTCTTGCAAACCAGGATTAGTAGCTACTGCACTACTTATTGCTGCAATAAACTTAGCTGACCTTTTTGGATCTCCCAATGTATTATTAATTAATTTTTTATAGCCTTCACTTTGAATTGCCAAACTAAACTTTGGTTTGCTTTGTAATTGATTATTCATTGATATATCCCTCCTTGATTAAATAATTCTTCAATTCCTTTAATCTAGGTAAAGTAGCCTTAACTTTAAAGGTCATCTCGTATAATTCTTCTTGCTCTTCAAAATCATCAATAGTTGTTTGTTCTTCAACTGGTGCAGACAATACTTCATCCACTTTTTCGGTAACTATTTCTTCTTGTGCCTTTTGTTCTACCACAACCTCATAATCTCTTTGAACTTGTGCTAATATAACATGTCTATCGTTGACTTCTTTAATTGCTAGAGATAAGTTTTTATGCTTAAGATACTCGGCAAGAATTTCTTCTTTATGTTCCATTGTACTTATTGTTTCAATATCTCTCTCAACATTATCAACTTTTTCAATAATTGTATCTTTATATTTTTTAACTAATGCACCTTTATCAGTTAAAGCATCCAAACCAATTGATAAATTAAGTTCTTCAAATGATAAGTAATTATCTTTTATTACCACTTTTGAAGCCTTATACTCATTAAAGTACTCATTTGCTAATTCTCTTGCTTTATTTTTCATGCCATTTTCTACTTCATCTATTTTTGTTTTTAATGTTGAATCTGCTTGTTGGTATTTTGCTTTTATTTCTTTTTCATAAGCATTATTAAACACATCGTATGGTTCATTAATCTTCTTTTTTATTTCTTTTCTTTGTTCTTCAAAGTCTTTATATTCTGAACCTAATTTTGTTCTAAGTTCTTTGATTGATTTTCTAGTTTCTTCATTGCAAACCAATGAATCTAAACTTAATTTTTTAATTCTTTTATCTAATTCTGCTCCTACTTCTTTAATTTTTTCAGTTATTTTTGGTAATTGTTCTATTACCGCTATTTGCATTTCTTCTTTCATTCTTTCTACCTCACTTTACTTTTTACTAATCAACTATTATTTGACTATCGTTTTCTTCAGCATAATCTTTTGGTCTTGATGCTACAAAACTTATTTTTTCTGCTACTACTTGTAAATCATTTCCACTTAATCTTGCTAATCTTCCTTTAATTGCAAGTACATCACCTTGCTTACAATATTCAACAGTACTTTCTGCTAATTGTCCAACTAAACTAATCGGAATAAAATCAGTTTCATATTCTCCATCATCATTTTTAAAGTTTCTTGATGATGCTAAAACTATTGTAGTAGTCTTTCTACCGTTCTCTGTTTCTTCTAATATAGGTCTTTTAACTAAACGACCTACTAAAACTAAATTATTCATTTTATCATACCTCTCTTTTTTTATTTAAAATCTTTTAACAAATCTTCTAGTTCTTTCTGAGACTCTTTTGAAGTTTCCTTTGCTATATTTTTATCAAACCAATCAGGATTCTTCGATTGATAAGTGATGTTTTTCTTTCGCATAATATCATACTCTCTTTCCCTTGCTTGGGCTTGTTGAACTGTCTTAACGTTCTCTCTTTCGTATGCTGAAAGAATTCTTGAAATATATTTTATGTTATATTTGCCATTTAAAATTGCTTGCTTAATAGCATATCTAGTCAAATCGTTATCTTTCCAAGTTCTAATTTCTTCATATTCTAGTGGTGCTAGTGTTCTTCCAAAGTTTTCTTCTACAAATATAAATAACTTATTAACAACAACACTATTATTATTTATTTCTTTATATTCTTTATTTTCTTTATATTCTTTAGTTGTGGTTACTTGTTGGTTATTTGTTGGTTGATTGTTGGTTACTTGTTGGTTATTTTGAGTGTTATTTTGTTGGTTAAGTTTTTCCTCTCTTTGTTGATAATTATCATATTTTACAATAGTTACCAAAGAATATTTGTTGGTTACATCGATGGTTATTTCGTTGGTTGAAATTAACTTATTTAATGATGTTCTCACCTGCTGCTCTGTCAAACTGATTTCCTTGCTTAATTTTTTTCTTCCAGTTACGACCTGACCTCTTTTAATAATTCTTCCTTGCCACTTTTTATCTTCCCAATTAGCTATCAAAAGCAAATGGATAAATAATATTTTTGTGTTATTATCGTTGTACCACTCCCACTTTAACATCTTTCTATGAAGTTTTATAAAACTCTTGTTATCATCCATATTGCCTCCATCTTTTCTCAACCAAAATCCCCTATTTGACAAAAACCATACAATTTGTTATAATTATGTATGTAAAAAGTTAACACGAACTTTTTATTTTTATTATTTATCTGCTAGTTGTGTTACCGAACTATTACTAGCAGATATTTTTTGTATTGTAACATCATTTGTAACTGCTAATGTAATTAACACTAACAATCCATAAAAGATAATTATTCCTTTATTTCTATTTAAGAACCTTTTCATTTACATCACCGCCTTTCTCATCTTATTTGCTTCTCTTCTAATTAAAGCAACATCTATATTTAACTTCTCTACTACTTTTCTAGTAGGAACTAATATAGGCCTAGTTTTGAAATAAAACTCGTTGTTTTTATCCATTTCATCACAGATTGATTTTCTAAAATTATTTATCGCATTAGTCCCTAATGGTAATATAATTTTTAAATCTTCTGTGCTTAACCAAGGCTTATTTAATACTTTTTCCTGTTCTATATAATTACTAACAGGTCTCTTTTTATTTTTTCCCATTTTATTTTCCTTTCTCGTGCTAGACTTATTTAGATATTCCAGTATCTATTTTTATTTACTTTTTCTCACTTCTAACTTATAATAAACAATTAGAAAGTGAGGTGAATAATTTGACAACTACTGATTGGATACAATTTTGGTTAGCAATTGGTACAGGTATTCTTTCGATTATTTCGACTATTTCAATTATTATTGTGTTAGTTCAAAATAAGCAAATAATTGAAAATTCAAAAAGAGCATATATCATAATGTACAAAGACACAATAGCCATTAACAGCCCTATTGAATATTTGGTCATTAAAAATAGTGGCAATACTACTGCACATATAACATCAATAACATATAATCAAGAAAATGTTGATAAACTCAGCGCTTTAAAACTTAATGAAGGTTTAAAATATTTAAATGACTCTTATATTGCACCTAATCAATCTTACAAACTTCCCATTAGATCTAATGACTCTGAACTTGAAACAGTTTCTTTTAGAATTGATTACCTGAGTTGTAAAAAAGAATATTCAGATACTTTTATAATTAATCTCAAACAAGATTATGGCATTGTTACGGCTAAACAAAGTGTACAAGGCAATGAACTTAAAATGATATCTAATTCTTTGCAAGAACTAATTAAAAGAATTAGTTAAAGCCCTTTAAATTTTAAAATCATTGCTACTATACTGCCTATTATTATAAATATTGCAAGTACTAACTGTATTGGTAAAAGTATTCGCAATATTTTTTCATATTTGTTGTCATACATATTTTTCACTTCTATCTCCTATTCCTCTTTTTCTTTTTCACAATTATTTTTGTGCATATCTGCACATACATTTTCAAAAAAAATTGACTTATCTGTCTTATAGAAATCTAATAGTTGTTCTAGTCTTTCCACTGATAGTCCATTTGAATTATTTTCATATCTTCTAAGTGTTTCTTTGTTTATATCTAAACTATCAGCAACATCTTCTAATTTCAAATTATTCCTAATTCTAATAATTTTCAGTTCTTTTCCTATTGAATTTTGCATCGTTTTACCTCCTAACTAACACTATTATATCGTGCATATATGCACTTGTCAATAGAAAATGTGCAAATTTACACAAAAAAAGTTGTTTTTTTTATTTTTTATGTTATAATTTAATAAGAAGGAGGAATTAAAATGGCTGAGTTTTTAAATAATAACATCAAATATTTAAGAAATAAAAATGGATTATCTCAACAAGGCTTAGCAGATAAAATTGGCATAGATAGATCAACAGTTTCAAGGATTGAAAACAACGAAATTGAAACAACGATAGATAATGCCATTAAAATTGCCGAAGCATTAAATGTACCACTATACGATTTAGTTGGAAGAGATTTAAGATTAACCCATATAAATACTCCTCCTAGTGAGGAAAAACACGAAGAATACAAAAAAATATTAAAAGAAAAAGGCTTAATGGATGATGAAGAAAACATAGATGAAGAAAGCCTTAATAAGTTGTTAAAAATAGCAGATATGATAGATGGTATTAATAAGAAAGAGAACTAATAATAGTCCTCTAACAATAAAAAATACAATGACAATTTAATTTTACGATATTTAAGTAACTTTATTAAATCATTGTACTTCATATAACCACCCCTATTATATTATAAAACTATAAAAGAAAGAAACATAAAAAGAAAGTAAATGATAAATAATGAAAATTAAAAATTTTATTAAATCCTTATATTATTCTTCTAATTACTATATCAAGAAATCAACTACTTTATATAAAAAAATGGACACATTAGAAAAAAATATAAACAATACATTGATAGACATTATGAAATATTAGAAGACTTAAAAATTAATCGTAATTTATATTCAAAAGCAATTAATTGCAAAGATATCAATAATGAATATACTAATGAATGTATAAAATTATGTTATGAAGACTATAAGTTAGCAGAACATATTATTAATTGGCAAAAAGAATTAGCCGTCATACTAAACAAAAAATATGTTCCAATTAATTATGGAAGCAATAGTATTCTCTTGAAATTATTAGAAAAGCAAGAAAAATATAAAGAGGCAATCGAAATGTGCGATAATTATATTAAATTAGGTTTAACAAACGATGGCACTAATGGTGGCATTATTAAAAGAAAAGAAAGATTATTAAAAAAATGTCAACTAAATTAAACATATATGGAGGTAATATTTTATGGGAAAATATGTAAAAAAAATATGTCCTAATTGTAATTGTGTTATACAAAATTATAAGTCCGATAATACTTATGGAATGGTTGATATTGGAATACCTTTCGAAATCTGCCCTAATTGTAAAACCATATTAATTAAAAAAAATATAAAAGAAATAAATATGCTTACTAGTATTGATTATATAAGAATATGGTTTTGGAATATTATTAGTGGCATAATATTAGGTGGTTTAATCTCACTTTTTATAACAGCAATAATTTCAAATATATTAAACACCAATGATATAGATATAGTATTTATTATAACATTTATCACTATATTGACAATATATTTTGTTAAATGTTATCAAGCTTTTAGAAAAAAAATTAATGAATCTAGTAATAGATTAAAAGATAAAGAATATTTAAAATTAATTGAAAAATTAAAAAAAGACTAGAACTGCTGGAACAGTCTAGTCAAAATACATAAAATAATCAGAATCTAGCACGATTAGGATTTTTCTATGCAATATAATTATAGCATAGAAACAATTCTATTTCAATAATAAAATGAAAGGAAAGTGATTTTTATGCCAGTGTATAAAACAAAAACAGAAAAAACAAAAGACAACAAGATATGGTATTTTAAATGCAATTATAGAGATATTTACGGTAATATAAAGCAAAAGAAAAGTAAGAAGTTTTCTACTAAAGAAGAAGCAATTAAGGAAGAAGCAAAATTTTTAATTTTAACAGGTAACACAACTACTATGTCTCCTACATTCGATGACATATATAATGAGTATCTTATATATAAAAAAAAGAATTGTAGAGAAACTACCATAATCAGAATTAAAGGATATTATAAACACATTGGAAAAATATTAGGAAATATAAAAATCGAAAAACTTACTGCCAAACAGTATTTATTATTCCAAGATGAAATGAATAAATTAGGATTATCTACAGTATATAAAAATCAATTACATTCATTAGTATTATCTTTAATTGGTTATGCCAATCTATTATATAATGTTGATTCAAAAGTTCCTAAAAGTATTGGTAAATTTAAAAATCCTACCGAAATGAAAAAAGAAATGCTTTTTTGGACTTATGATGAGTTTAATAAGTTTATTAGTATTGTAGATGATAGTATGTACAAAGTTTTTTTTGAAATATTGTACTTTTGTGGGCTAAGGAGAGGAGAAATACAAGCTTTGACATGGAACGATATAAATTTTATAAAAGGAACAATTACAATAAATAAAACTTTAACATCAAAAATAAAGGGACAAAAGTATGTCATATTTCCTCCAAAAACAAAATCTAGCAATAGGACTATTCCAATCCCAAAAAATGCATTAAAAGGCCTAAAAATGCTTTATAAGGAATATTCTATACTAGATGGATTTACAAATAAATGCTTTGTATTTGGAACTTTCAAACCACTAGCAGATACTTCAATAGAGAGAAAGAAAAACAACTGGTGTGATATAGCTGAAGTCAAAAGAATTAGAATTCATGACTTTAGGCATTCTTGTGCTTCTCTATTAATTAATAATGGTGCAAACATAACTGTTGTATCAAAATATTTAGGTCATAGTGATATATCAATGACACTAAATAGATACTCACATATGTATGATTCTAAATTGGAAGAAGTAATTAATTTAATTGAAAATATAAATAAATAACTAAAAAAATGTACCTAAAATGTACCTAATAACATTTTAAAATATAAAAACCCTTATTAAATAAGGGTTAATAAACACTTGGTGCGGGTGAAGGGACTTGAACCCCCACGGATAAACCACTAGATCCTAAGTCTAGCGCGTCTGCCAATTTCGCCACACCCGCACATTATGGTGGACCCTGCAGGACTCGAACCTGCGACCGCCCGGTTATGAGCCGGATGCTCTAACCAACTGAGCTAAGGGTCCATTACTATATAAATATTAACTTTTCATACAAGATAAATGCTATCTACTATTGTTAGAGCATCCTTCTTGAAGAACAAATTAAGTATACCATTTTTAAGTACTTATGTCAATAAGTTAAATAATTATTTTAACTATTTTTTACTATTTTATGCTATTAATGAATAAAATTTACTATGAATAATCAAAATATTGAAGATAAAGCATTGACTACTCTAGCCTTTGTTATAGGGCTTGCTCTTATAGATAATCTATCTAGTACTGAACAAAATGCTGTTGGTAACTGGATAATGTTAATAGCTCAAACTCTCTGTACTAATGGTAGTTATACTTTTAATAAAGAATGGAAAAGTCATACAAGTAATGGTAATACTCCTGTTACTAAAGATACTCTAGAAAAAGTTGGAGATATTATTAATAATACAATAAAAAAGAACTATTTCTAGTTCTTTAAATTATTTTTTTTTAAATTAAAGACATTATTATTGCTATCTCTAATAATTAATTCTTCACCCCAAATATAATAAGTATGGTTGATACTTATTTGGAGACCCCTAAGCCTCCAAATAACACTAATAAGACTTACATAGTAAGGCTTTTAGTGCATATAAAAAGAACCTAGATAAATAATTATCTAAGTTCTTATAATAATTACATAGTTTCTTTTAATTTAGCTTGTGCCACCGTCTTTATAGGGAATAGATTTCTACTACCAACTTTCAATAGTATATACCGCAATCAATAAAGGTAATAGATTAAATCCCAATCATTATAAAAAAATATTATTTAAAAGTTTTGATACCTTACTCGTTAATACATGATGATTATAATTATACCATCATTGTTTTAAAGATACAATTTGATTAGTTCAAACTACTTTGTTCTAGGCGTTAATTCATTTTTTATATTTTCATATTCTTTTTCAGAAGGATCGTTATCTATCATTAGACAGATATCACCATATGTTAATTCTATTCCTTTGCTAATAGACATTTTTACCAATTCGATGATTGCTCTATCTCTAATTTCTCTTTCTAATTTTTGATCAACATCTGGAACCATTGGTATTACTTCAGTTAGAAAATTATTGTTCATTTTATTTGTAACTTTATTTATATATTCATCATATCTTTTGCTCATATTATTGTCCTCCTCACCAAATACATTATACCATATTTTTATAAATTAGTATATATAAAATTTAAAAGGACTAGATTTTTCTCTTGCCTCAATCATTTGTGATTAATAGTTTTAGTTTCTAACACATTATGGTTAAAATAATTTTTATTTAAAACTGTAAATTAATTTAATAATTGTTATACCATAATCTATTATAAATTCTTTTTCTTCATCGCTAAATTGTTTTCTCTCTTCTAAAGCGTTATTACTTGAATGTCTAAAACATTGTATTTGTTTTCTATACTTTTTTATTATTTCATCATCTACATATTCAAAGCAATGTTTTGAATAATCTAATTTAATATAATTACCATCTACATATAAAAGATTTTCAATAAGATTTGCAATTTTCTTTATTTTCTCATCAATATTCATATTCTTAAATCTTGCATTTCTAGTAGAAATTTCCATAAACATTTTATCAATATTATTTTCAATTTTAATGGTTGCTTCTTTTTCAAAAGTTAAATTTTCTACAATTTTTCTTCTAGTTATATATTGAACTGTATTATTATGATCTAACCCTCTTTCGATTGCTAAATTTCTTATATCATTGCAAGTAAATTTATATGGGTCTTCAGGTGGCCTATCAATAATTCTAGGAAATTCTTTTATCTTATAACCATTATCATGTAAATAGAATAGAACAAAGTAAAACAATCTTGTATTTTTTATAGTAGTAATATCAAGAGATGCTTCACATAAATCTTTCAAAATCCTTATGACATCTTCATCATCAAATGCTTCATATTCCATCTCATCATATGGATTGTCATTGGTTATCAAGTTGATTTCTTCCATTACTTTTTTATCTTCTTCTGCTTTTGTAATTAATTCATTATAAAATTTATAATAATAATCTTCTTTTGATACATGCTCTTTATAATATTTTTCAAGATTAATCATACATTATCAATTCAAGGTCAACTTTCACTTTTGTGTTTGATTGATGATGGTTCAAAAGAGGAAGTCAATTTATTATATCAACTCACTCACCTATTTTGATAAGTTATAGAAATGGAATAATATTGGATTTAAATGATAATTTTAAAGAAGTTAATTATAAAGATAGTGATATATATAAAATGTATAAGATGTATTTAGATAATTCTGATAGAATGCAAGATAGATTATTTAATAGTTAGAAGCTTTATTACTTCTTTTTTTTATTCAAAAAAAGAGGTTGAAATAATTTCAATCTCTTTAATATCAACTTATCTATTTAGCTTTTCTTTAATTGCGGCTTGAGCGGCAGCAAGTCTAGCAATAGGAACTCTATATGGTGAACAAGATACATAGTTTAGTCCTATATTATGACAGAACTCAACGGATGTTGGTTCTCCACCATGTTCTCCACATATACCAAGTTTAATATCAGGTCTAGTACTTCTACCTTTTTCTGCGGCCATCTTAACAAGCTGTCCTACTCCTACTTGGTCTAATTTAGCAAATGGATCTATTTCATATATCTTATTTTGATAATAAGCATCTAAGAATTTACCAGCATCATCTCTAGAAAAGCCAAATGTCATTTGAGTTAAATCATTAGTACCAAATGAGAAGAACTCTGCTTCTTTAGCAATAGCATCTGCAGTTAAGGCTGCTCTTGGTATCTCTATCATAGTACCAATATGATATTTCATATCAGAATTATATTCTCTCTTAACTTCTTCAGCTACTTCTACAACGATATCTTTGACAAACTTAAGTTCTTTTTCTTCTCCTACTAAAGGTATCATAATTTCAGGTGTAATATCATAACCATCTTCTTCTTTAACCTCAATAGCGGCTTCCATTAAAGCCCTAGTTTGCATTCTAGCAATCTCTGGATAAGTAACAGCAAGTCTACATCCTCTATGACCCATCATTGGATTAAATTCATGTAATTCTGCTATCTTATTCTTTAAGTGTTCTACAGTAACATTCATATCTTTTGCTAAAGCAATTATATCTTCTTCTAAAGTAGGTAAAAACTCATGCAATGGTGGATCTAAGTATCTAACAGTCATTGGAAGGTTCTTTAACTCTTTATACATAGCTTTAAAATCACCTTTTTGGAATGGTATTAATTCATCTAAAGCTTTTGTTCTATCTTCAACTGTCTCTGATAGAATCATCTTTCTAATCTTAGGTATTCTATCTTCTTCAAAGAACATATGCTCAGTTCTACATAATCCTATACCTTCTGCTCCTAGTTCAATAGCTTTAGCAGTATCTCTAGGATTATCAGCATTAGTTCTAACACCTAGTGTTCTATATTCATCAGCCCACTTCATTATTCTACCAAAATCACCACTTACTGTAGCTTCTTTAGTAGGAATATCTCCTGCATATATTTTACCAGTGTTACCATCAAGTGAAATATAATCTCCCTTATGGAATGTCTTACCGCCTAAAGTAAATTCTTCTTTTTCTTCATTAATATTAATAGCACCACAACCTGCTACACAGCATGTACCCATACCTCTAGCAACAACCGCAGCATGAGAAGTTCTTCCACCTCTTACGGTTAAAATACCTTGAGAGGCAACCATACCTTCAATATCTTCAGGGGTAGTCTCTAGTCTTACAAGTACTACTCTCTTTCCTTTACCACCTTTACCTAATGCTTTTGCTTCTTCAGCAGTAAATACTACCATACCAGCAGCAGCACCAGGACTAGCAGGTAATCCTTCACCAATAGAAGTACTCTTCTTTAATTCTTCAGCATCAAATGTAGGATGAAGTAATTGATCTAGACTCTTAGCATCAATTCTAAGTACAGCCTCCTCTGGAGTAATCATACCTTCATCTACTAGATCACAAGCAATCTTAATTGCAGCTTGAGCAGTTCTCTTACCATTTCTTGTTTGTAAGAAATATAACTTACCTTCCTCAATAGTAAACTCCATATCTTGCATATCTCTATAATGATTTTCTAGCTTTTGAGCAAGTTCCATAAACTCTTTATAGCATTCTGGTAAATCTTCTTCTAGTTTAGTAATAGGTTCAGGAGTTCTAACACCTGCGACTACATCTTCTCCTTGAGCATTAATTAAGTATTCTCCATAAATACCTTTTTTACCAGTTGCAGGATCTCTAGTAAAGGCAACACCAGTACCTGAAGTATTACCCATATTACCAAATACCATTGATTGTACATTAACTGCAGTACCCCAATCTCCTGGTATATCATTCATTCTTCTATAAACGATAGCTCTAGGATTATCCCAAGAACGGAATACTGCTTTAACTGCTCCCATTAATTGTTCTCTAGGTTCTTGGGGGAACTCTTCACCATTCATGTGATCACTATATACTTTTTTAAATCTATTTACTAATTCTTTTAAATCTTCTACTGTAAGTTCAGTATCATAATGAACACCTTTCTCTTCTTTTAATTCATCTATTATTTTTTCAAAGAAAGATTTATTTACTTCCATTACTACATCTGAATACATTTGAATAAATCTTCTATAAGAATCATAAGCAAATCTAGGATTACCAGTCTTTTTAGCAAATCCTTCTACTGCTACATCATTTAATCCTAGATTAAGTATTGTATCCATCATACCTGGCATACTTGCTCTAGCACCACTTCTTACTGATACAAGTAGTGGATTATTTATATCACCAAACTTCTTTCCTTGTAATTTTTCTAGTTCTTCTAGTGCTTTAAAGATTTGAGATTCTATCTCTTCAGATATTTCTTTACCATTATCATAATAATTAGTACAAGCCTCTGTTGAAATAGTAAATCCTTGAGGTATAGGTAATCCTAAATTAGTCATTTCTGCTAAATTAGCACCTTTACCACCAAGTAAGTTTCTCATATCTTTGTTACCTTCTTTAAAGGCATAAACATATTTTGTCATCATATCATCTCCTCACTCTAATATAATAACAAAATCAAATAAAAAGTTCAATAATAATATAAAATTTTTACTATTTCTTTACATTTTTTATCACTTTCAGCCTATAGTCTTCCAGTGTCATTTATAGCCTATAGTCTATAAATGATATATCATCCATATCTATCATATATAAGCCATTAATACATACAAAAAGAAGTTACAATTAATGTAACCTCTTCTAAATTATCTCTTACTAAATTGTGGAGCTCTTCTTGCACCTTTAAGACCATATTTCTTTCTTTCTTTAACTCTTGGATCTCTAGTTACAAATCCATTTGCTTTAAGAATTCTTCTATATGAATCTTCGTTAGCAGCATTATCTTCATCATATACTAGTAATGCTCTTGTGATACCAAGTCTAATAGCACCAGTTTGTCCTGAAAATCCACCACCAATAACTTCTGCTTTAACATCAAATGTGTTTTCGTTATTAGTTACTACTAATGGTTGTTTTAAATCCATTACTAATACTTCATATGGCATGTATTCGTGAACATCTCTACCATTTACAGTTATTTTACCAGTACCTGGAGTTAATGTAACTTTAGCTACCGAACCTTTTCTTCTACCAGTTCCATAAAAACTTCTTTTTTCTTTAGCCATTATTTGTTACCTCCCATTTCTAATACTTTTGGCATTTGAGCAGCATGTTTGTGATCTTCACCAGCATATACAAATAATTTTTTGTACATTTGTCTTCCAAGTCTATTATGAGGAAGCATTCCTTTTACAGCTCTTTCTACCATTTCTACTGGATAATCTTGTCTCATTTCTTTAGCAGTTCTTTCTCTTAAACCACCTACATATCTAGAGTGATCATAATAAATTTTTCCCTCTAGTTTGTTACCAGTTAATGCTACTTTATCAGCATTTACAATGATAACATAGTCTCCACAGTCAACATGTGGTGTATATGTTACTTTGTGTTTTCCTCTTAATATAGTAGCGGCTTTACTAGCTACTCTTCCTAGAGGAATGTCTTTAGCATCTATAACATACCAAGTTCTGTTTACTGTTTCTTTTGATTGCATAAATGTTGTTTTCATTCTTTTTCTTCTCCTTTTAATATTTTATAAGTTCGTTTTTGTATATTAGATGGTCCCAATATCTAATATCCTCCAACAAAATGTACCGATTATGATTTTACTATTATTTTATGATTTTGTCAATATTTTAGAGCTTTTTTCTTTATTTTTCTCAATATTTTTTTAATTTTTTATCTTTTTATTAATAAAAGACTAACTTTTTATATTTTTAACTTATATATAGTATGTATGGTTGATACTTTATCTTTAGACAAAGTATTTGGCTAAAGATAACCCTCTAGAACAATAGATCTAGAGGGCATACAAATACTACTTACTTAATCTTTTAACTACTTCATTAACATGTTCTTTTGTTAACCCATCTTCGTAGAAGTTAGTTTTTATTAGATTATCTTCTAGTTCTTGATAATCTTTAAATACTTCATCATCTATTATACAAAAGTTATCTACTTGATTATCTGCTAGATAGGCTCTTATTTCTTCACCTCTTTGGCCCTCTAGAAAAGGGGTTTCTCCTACTATGGGAAGGCCAATATTTATTAGTGCTTCTTTGATAGAAGGATACAATTTCATTCTTCGCCAGGTTGATGATATAACTATTTTAGCATGGGATATGCGGACTACTTTTAAAAGTAATTTTACTTTAGTCATATCAATATCTAGAAGCAGTTTAGCTACTGGGTCAGTATATGTATCTTCTTTATCTTCGATACTAGAGAAGTATTTATCACTATTTAAGACACCATCTATATCTAAAAATATTATATTATTTATCATAATTATTTAGAAATTCCTTAAAAGTAATTGCAGTATCTCTTGGTAATATTTCTTCTAGTTCTTCTAGTGATGCTTCTTTCATTTTGGATATAGTTTTATATTTCTTAAGTAATTTATTCTTTCTTACTTCTCCTATTCCTTCGATATTATCTAGTACTGTTGATAATGCTCCCTTACTTCTTATTTGTTTATGATAACTTATTGTAAAGTTATGTACTTCAGTTTGCATCTTTGTAAGTAAAAGAAATAAGTCACTTCTTTTATCGATAGGTATTTCTACTACTGGGTCAAAACCAAGTAAAACATTAGTAGCATGTTTATCATCTTTCTTAAGACCACATACTGGAATATCTAGTCCTAATTCATTAATTACTTCTCTTGCTACATTAATTTGTCCTAAACCACCATCTACTATTACAAGACTAGGTTTTACTAGTCCATCTTTTAGTACTCTAAAATATCTTCGATATATTACTTCTCTCATTGTACCATAATCATCATTCTTATCATTAGTTATTTTAAATTTACGATAATCATTCTTTGAAGGCTTACCATCTACAAAGACTACCATTCCTGATACATTAAAAGTACCAAATAAATTTGAGTTATCAAATAGTTCTATTCTATCTACACTATCTAATTTTAATTTATCTTTTAATTCTTCTAAAGCATTAGTAATCTTATCTTCATCTCTCTTAATATAAGTCATTTGCTCTTCATAATATATTCTAGCATTATCATAGGCTAGATCTAGTATTTTTTTCTTTTCACCTTTGATAGGAGTCATAAATTTTATCTTAAATACTTCTTCAAATACTTCTTTATTTAAGTTATCTGGTACTAATACTTCTTTAGGCATAGATACATTCTTATTATAGAATTCGGATAAATATCTAGAAAATTCTTCTTCCTCTGTATCAATCATTGGAAAGATATTTCTATTTCTATCTAGTAGTTTACCTCCTCTTATAAAGAGTATTTGTATACTAATATAGTTATCTTTAGTATAGTAAGAGGCTACATCTATATTAACACTGTTATCTAAATCTACTTTTTGTTTTTCAGTAGTTATATTGATATAGTTTAATAGTTCTTTATATTCTAAAGCCTTCTCATAATCTAAATTATCAGAGAATATCTTCATTTTTTCAGTAATTCGATCGGTTAGTACTTTAGTATTACCATTTAAGAAAGATATAATTTCACTTTTCATTTCTTTTATTTTATTTTCATCAACTTCATGAGTACAATATCCTAAACACTGTCCGATATGAAAATATAAGCATTCTCTTTTTTCATAAGTCTTACACTTTCTTAATGGATAGATTCTATTTAGTATTTCTACTACTTTGCGAGCCGCTCCTACATTAGGATATGGACCAAAAAGATTATTCTTTACTTTCTTTACATTAATTCTTCTTATTATTCTAAGAGTTGGTACTTTATCACTAGTTAGTTCAATATATGGATATGATTTATCATCTCTATATAATATATTATACTTAGGATTATATTTTTTAATTAGATTTATTTCTAATAATAAACTTTCCATCTCCGTATTTGTTACTATGTATTCAAAATGATCTATTTCTCTTACTAACATCATTGTTTTACCTGTATGTTCTCTTTGAAAATAAGAAGATAATCTATTTTTTAAGTTCTTACTTTTTCCAACATAAATAACAATGTTATCTTTATTCTTCATAAGGTAACATCCAGGTAAATGTGGTACTAAAGATAGTTCTTCCTTAAACATATAAATCACCTTCTTATTATATAATAAAAAGTCCTTAATGGACTTAATTTTTATTATGGCGGAGTAGGAGGGATTTGAACCCTCGCAGCAGTTTCCCACTCTATACCCTTAGCAGGGGCACCTCTTCAGCCTCTTGAGTACTACTCCGTTGCTACATATATAATTCTATATTAAATTAAATGAAATGTCAACTAATTTTCACCATTTTTATATCTTCTTTATCTTTATAAATGCTATTCATATTCTTTATAATGTCTTTTATTTCATCATTACTAGTACTATTACTTAATTTTTCATCATATTCATTTAATTTATTTATTATTTCTTCATCATTTATTAAATACTTATTTATAGTTAGTTTCTTATTATATAATTCTTCTATCTTACTTATATTATCTTCATTCTTAGTAAGAGCCACTACTACATTATATTTACCTTTATCTTCATAATATATATAATTACTACTTATTGTACTAGCTTTCATTTCATCATAATTATTATATGATGTATCTAGCAATAAATATATAACATTAGAATTTAAAGTACTACTACCCTTCTCTTCATAGATATTAAACATTAACCTGCCACATAAAGTTCCACAGATGACTGCTAAAAAAATAGGTACAACTATTTTCTTTAATTTACTTTTCATTTTATCACCAAAAATAGTATATACCTATTATTATAATTTTTTTGTCGAATTATCTCAGGACAAGATATCATATTCACAGTGTAAACTTTCTAACTAAGATAATTCCAAATAAAAAGAAGATAACTAGTACCTTCTTATTAATAATTCTCATAAAATTCACAATACAATGTATTAGGAATATCATTTGTTATTTCTAAGTAATATCCCTGATATCTCATAGTATCTAGACTACTAAAATTATATACATTTTTCTTTTCTTTATCAAGATAACAGGCCATTAAAGTAGTATTTTGAGAAGATTCAAATAACTGATCATAACTAGTATATAAGTCTACATCATAACCATTACTTTTTTTCTTATCAAACGAAATTGTAGTAGACATATCTCCATATCTTCCCGACATGTATAAGTGTATTGTTGCAATCTCTTCTTCTTGTCTAACTAAATTAATAGGGATAACTATCTCATAGACATTATCAGTAAAGATATTCTTTAATTTAATATTAAAAAAAACTATTCTATCGCTTGGTTTAACATTTCCATTAATATTACTACTAATTTCTACTTCACTAATACTATCATCTACTTTTTTTGAATATAAAGTTACTCTATCTTTTCCTTCTTCAGCACCTTCAGAAAATCTAATTTCTTTACTTACACTATCATAGTATAACCATCTTTCTTCCGTTACTCCACCAATTCTGTTACCCCAAATATTACACCCTTTGCTTTCGCAATTAACTAAATCTAAACCATCTGTTTCAATAATATAATCTTTTATCTTTTCTTTAATATTATTAATTATAATAGCATCATCATAAGCAATAACTGTTTCATGATAAACATCATCTGTCTTACTAACTAGTTTAACGGTAATTTCAATCAAAAAGAAAGCAATGGCAAAAGCAATTGTAGAAGCCAAAATAATTTCTACGGTTAAATATCCTTTTCTATTTAATTTCATATCATCACCTTACCCTTAGTCCATAGTAGTAGCAGTCATCTCCTGTTTTACACATTTCTGTTATAAGCATATATTCATATTTTTCAGTATAATCAAAGTGTTCTTTTAAATAGGAAATATAATCTTTAAAAGTTGTATTACTATTCATTTCTGCAAGTAAACCAACGCTATTAGCATCATAAAGTGAGAAATACATTTTAATACCTCCCCCAGAAGCAGTATCAATGTTATATGCTGAATAAAAATTAGAATCATTTGAAAATACATTATTTAAATTCACTTCTTTACTATCATTAGTACTAATATACTCGTTAATATACCCCATATAAATAAGCATATCATTTACTTCTTCAGTAAAATATAATGTATCAATATCATAATATCTATTTCTAGTATCATAAGCATTATTAATTCTTGCTAATGCTGTGTATAAAGTAACAAGTACTGTACATATTATTACAGAAACTACTACTACTTCAGCCATCATAAATCCTTTACGATTTAGTTTCATAATTTATCACCTTTTTATTATTTTATATTGCTATTTAATTAATTATATTATATAATATTTATAGAATAAAATCAATAAAAAGAATGAAAAGAGGGATAATATGCAGAATAATAATGTGACTACTGTTAAAGGTAACTATAATAGTAATCAAAATCAAATGAATAGACAACAAGGAATAAAAGGACAAAATAATATTAATCAAAATATACAAGCTAACAATATTCCTCAAGGCAATAATATGCAAAATAATATTGATTTTACTAGAGTACCTGTAGTTACTACTGTTAATAATCTTATAGTGACTGCTGTAAATCTTGGAGCAAGTGATATGCACTTTGATCCTACGGAAGATGGTATAATTGTAAGATTTAGAATAGATGGCTTATTAAGAAATTATGTTTCATTACCCCAAGAAATTAAACAAAATGTAATTACGAGAATTAAAATAATGGCTGGTATGAATATAACTGAAACTAGATTACCACAAGATGGAGCTATTAAAGATAAATTAAATGGTAAAGATTTAGATTTAAGAGTATCAGCCTTACCTACTAAAAGAGGCGAAAAAATAGTAATAAGAATTATGGATTATTCTATGAGTTTAAAAGGTATAGAATATTTATATTTTAATGAAACTAACTATAATAAAATATTAAAAATGTTAAATTTTCCTAATGGTATAATATTAGTTACTGGTGCTACTGGTACTGGTAAATCTACTACTCTATATTCTTTTCTTCAAAAATTAAATGTTGAAGGATCTAACTTAATTACAGTTGAAGATCCAGTAGAAATGGATATTAAAGGTGTTAATCAGGTTCAAGTTAATAGTGATATTGGACTAGATTTTGCTACAGTTCTTAGGAGTATTTTAAGACAGGACCCTAATGTTATAATGATTGGTGAGATAAGGGACTCAGAAACTGCTCAAATAGCGGTAAGAGCTTCAATTACTGGACACTTAGTATTATCTACTATTCACACCAATAATTCATTAAATACTATTGAAAGATTACTTGATATGGATGTTGAAAGATATTTACTTGCATCAGCATTAACCGGTATTGTATCACAAAAATTAGCTAGAAAATTATGTGATAATTGTAAAAGAAAAAGACCAGTAACTGTTATGGAAAAGAATTTATTTAAAACTGTTCTAGGATTAGACATTAATGAAGTGTATGATGCTAATCCAACAGGTTGTCCACATTGTAGTCATGGTTATAAAGGTAGAATTGCTGTTCAAGAAGTACTTCTAATAAATCAGGATATTAGAGATGCTATAAGTGCTGGTATTAGAAAAGAAGAACTTAGAAGTCTTGTATATAATAAAGACGTTATAACAATGTTGCAAGATGGACTATATAAAGTTATATCTGGGTTTACTACTACTGAAGAAATATTAAAACAAATAGAAGTTGAAGATGAAGATTTTGGTATAAAATAAAAAAAGAAGAAATCTTCTTTTTTATTTGCCTTGAGTAGCAGTTGCTCTTATTTTTCCATAGTATACAGAATTAGCATCTGAATTAATTAATAAATCTTTATTTACCCAAACATATATCTTATATGTAGTTGAAGCACTACTAGCCTTAGTAAGAGTACCAATATCTAAAGCAATCTCTCCACTTTTAGTAATGTTACCCTTTAAGTTAGTAGCAACATCGTCTTTAACTACTTGATAATTAAGCAAACCCTCTCTATATAAATTACTACTAGTAGTATTAAGTGTTTCTAGATATAAAGTACCTGTTCCATTAGTAGTACAACTATTTTTAATATTAATCTTAATCGTAGCAAATAGTCCATCAGTATAACTACTAGAAGGATTTAATTGTCCACTTATATCTTGTCCTTTATCATAATATATATCAAAACATCCGGAAGTTAACTTTATATTTGTTTTAGTACTTTGCCATTCTAAAGCAGCATAAGTAAGACCAGATATTAATAAAATAAATAATACTACTCCTAATATTGTTCCATATAACTTAGTTTTATTCTTCATAGTATCCCTACTTTCATATTAATGATATCATAAAATATATATTAATTCAACAATTTTAAAAAGAAAAAGAATAAATTTACATAAACTTATTCATTTGTTTCATCATTTGATTTACTTGTTTTTGAGATGGTGTCCTTCCCATCTGACTCATCATTGTCTTAATCATTTGCTCATTAATAGGAGGATTCTTTTTTAATTCTTTTTTCATTAATTTTCTAGCTACTAGAAATCCTATTACTAATCCTACTACTAAACCTATTACTATATATAATATATCCCAAAGCATATTATTCTCTCCTCTCTATAGTTATTGTACTATTAAATTATTATTTTGTAAAGAATTTAATTTAGATAACCAGAAATAATCCATATTTTCAAAGTCACAGACAAATAAATTATTATTATAATTATTTATATCATTAAAGAAAATACTATAGTTATTTTCTGTTTCTATCTTAATATTATAATTATTTATTCTTAAAATACTCTTATCAGTTGTATTTAAATAATGAATATTATCTTTTCTCTTATATCCATATTTATATTTATACTCATTATAAATATATTCATTTAACATTATCTTATTAAAAGGATTTGCTATTTCTTCTAATACATGATAGGCTTTAATACTATTATAATCTCTAGAATAATATATTTCCTCAAATATTTTATACATCTTAAAAGGTTTATCTTTATACATATAACTATAATATTTATTAACATTAAAAATATAGTATGTTCTCATTTATATCACCATAAATAAAATATCATACTATATTTATTTATTTTGTCGAATTATAAATTATTCTTTATTTTTATTACTAAATCAGTCATATCTAATTCAAAGAAATTTAATACTTCTTTTTCACTACCACTCTTACCAAAAGTTGGTATGTTAACTAGGTCTTCATCAGATGAGATAAAGCGATACCAATTGGCATCATTTGATAATTCTATAACCATACGACGATATCCTGTTGGTAAGACCTGCTCCTGATAATCTTTGTCTTGTTTTAGGAATAAATTCATATTGGGCATTGATACTACTCTGGCTTCAATATAATTCTTTAGTAATTCTTCTTTTATATTAACCGCTAATTCTACTTCACTACCTGTTGCTATTATTACTAAATCTAATCTTGTTCTTACTTCGCTAATTACGTAGCCTCCACGTGCTACTTTGTTTGGATTAGTGTATTTCATTGTGTTGTTATGACCACGAGGTAATATTAAGGCTGATGGTTTACCTTCTCTTAGAATATTTGTCCAAGAACCCATTAGTTCTTTATAATCAGCAGGTCTATATACTGATAAATTAGGTATACTTCTTAAGGCTCCTAGTTGTTCTACGGGTTCATGAGTTGGTCCATCCTCTCCTACTCTAACACTATCATGAGTAAAGATATAGGTTACTGGTAAGTTCATCATGGCACTCATTCTAATAGATGGCTTCATATAATCAGAAAAGGCTAAGAATGTACTTCCATAACTACGAATATTAGTTAAGGCTAAACCATTTAAGACTGCTCCCATAAGATTCTCTCTAACACCAAAGTTAATATTACGACCAGAATAATCGTCTACTGAGAACTCATTCTTTCCTTTTAGATATGTCTTAGTACTACAGAATAAATCAGCTGAACCTCCCATAAAGTTTGGTATAAAGGTACTAATAACATTCATTATTTGATAATTTATATCACGCATTGCTTTATCTTCAAATATCTTACTAGTATCAATAACTGCTGCTATATCAAGAGATATTTTTTCATTTTCTATTACTAAATTTATTTTATCTCTTTCACTATCAGTAGCATTAGCTATATACATTTCATATTCAGAATACCAATCGCGATAATAATCTTCAGTTCCATCTTTAATAAACTTCATAGCATTATTTCTGTCATTTTCACTATAGGTAAAGGCTGGTCCTCCTTTTAGTTTTGTTCTTATTTCTTCTAAGTCTTCTTTATCAAGATTAGAATGAATACGATTAGTTCCTTCATACTTAGAATATATACCTAGGGTTGTTTTTATTTCTATTAATACTGGTTTTTTACTCTTTTTGGCTTTTTCGATAGCATTAGATATTTCACCAATATTTTCGCCATCTTTTACTTTAATTACTTCCCAGTTCATTGAAGCAAATCTATCAGGAATATTTTCATACATAGCTTTATCTAAATCACCATCAGCAGTTACACCATTGGAGTCATATAGAACAATTAAATTATCTAAGCCTAGATTGCCCGCTAGGGAAGCTGCTTCATAAGATATTCCTTCCATTAGGTCACCATCAGATACTAAGGTATATATCTTATAGTCAAAGACAATGTTTTTCTTTTTATTAAAGGTGCTTTCTAAATATTTTTCACCAATAGCTAATCCTACTGATGTAGCAAATCCTTCTCCTAATGGACCTGTTGTTACTTCAATACGATTGTTTAAATTATATTCAGGATGACCAGTACACTGAGAATTTATTTTACGAAAGTTTTTTAATTCTTCTAGATTAAATTCATCTAATAGATAATATAATGTACTATATAATAAGGCTGAACCATGACCTGCACTTAATACAAATCTATCTCTATTACACCATGCTTTTCTTTCTAAATCAAATTTTAGGTGATATGCAAATAGTGTATATAGTGTGGGAGCGGCATCTAGAGCTATTCCTGGATGACCAGATCCTGATGCATTTATCATATCTAATGCTAATAATCTTATATCATTTACAATTCTTTTTTCATTTAGTTTCATATTTCTACCTACCTTATAATTTAATTCTATCATAATTTAGTAGAAAATAAAAGAAGAAATGTTATTTTCTCCTTTAGTTATGGGTTTTTATGTAAACTATTTAATTGACTTCGAGTAATTTTTTTATTTTTAAGAAGAATGATTCTTTTTCGTCTTTCTTTGTTACTTCAAGTAATTTTTTAAATAATCTTATTTCATCTTTTTTAAAGACTATTTCTTTAGAACCTACTTCAATTAATCTTATTACCTCTTCTATTTTATACCATCTTACAAAGCTTAATTCTTCCTTTTGAATTGTAAAGTCTTCAGCCTTTTGATTACATATTACATAATATGGATACATATAATGATTGTTATATTTTTCTTCAACTAAATACTTATCACAAAGTGGATGAAGATCATCTTTTTTTATTTTTAATCCTACTTCTTCTTTAGTTTCTCTTACAGCACATGTTAATATATCTTCACGATATGATTGATGACCTGCTATTACTCCTAATTTATTGGGACAAAATCTTCGATTCTTACTTCTTCTTTGAAGTAATACTTCTCCTTTATCATTTATGATATATATAGTTACTTCATTATGTAATTTACTTCTATTATGTAATTCTTCTCTTTCTATTATTTCATTAGTATCATTTCCTAGTTTATCTACTACCCTTAATAATTCCATTCTTATCACCTACACTACTCTTATAGTATATCATAGTTTTAATATTTTTTACATAGTTTTTAATCATAGAGACTATACTTAGGCTCTATGATTCCTAATGAAGACTTATGTTATAAGGCTTCATAGGCAAAAAAGAAAGAACTCTTATTTATTGATTTTATAAGTAGTTCCTTCTCTTGTATCAATTAATTCTATACCTTTAGTTAATAGTTCATCTCTAATAGCATCTGATAAAGCATAATCTTTATTTTGTTTAGCTATTTTTCTTTCTTCTATTTTATCTTGAATATACTTTTCTAACTCTGAATCAATACTGTCTTTTTCTTTAATTAAATCAAGGCTTAGTACTTTATCGAAATCTTTGATTAGATATATTTTTGTAGTACCGTTTATGGTATCATCTTTTATTAAATCATATAGTACTGTTATACTATTAGCGGTATTTAAATCATTAGATAATTCTTCTTTAAATCTATCTTGATATTCTTTTACTTTATCTTCTTGGAGACTACCTTCTTCTTTAATTAAAGATATCTTATTTATTAATTTATTGTATTGATTTTGTACTTGTTCTAAAACAGGATATGAGAAGACTAATTGTTTACGATAATGACTTTGAAGACACATAAATCTAAAAGCTAATGGATTATAACCATTTTCTTTTAAAACACTTACTGATAAAACTGCTCCTTTACTCTTACTCATTTTACCTGATTCATCCATAAGATGTTCATTGTGGAACCAATAATTACACCATTTATGTCCTAAATATGCTTCACTTTGAGCTATTTCATTGGTATGATGTGGAAAAATATTATCTACTCCTCCACCATGAATATCAAGATGTTCACCAAGATATTTTAAACTAATTCCGGTACATTCTATATGCCAACCTGGATAACCTACTCCAAATGGTGAATCCCATTTTAAATCTTGATCTTCAAACTTACTCTTAGTAAACCATAAGGCAAAGTCTGCTTGATTTCTCTTATTATCATCAAAGTCTACTCCTTCACGAACTCCCACAACCATATCATCTTCTTTATGGTTAGTAAGTTTATAGTAATCTTCTAATTTACTTACATCAAAGTAAACATTACCTCCGGCTTCATAAGCATAACCATCATTTAATAATTTAGTAATAATCTTAATATATTCATCAATATTATCAGTAGCAGGACTTACTACATCTGGTCTACGACAATTTAACATATCAAAATCTTTAAAGAAGGCATCAGTATAAAACTTGGCTATATCCATAACTGATTTATGTTCTTTCTTAGCACTAGCTACCATTTTATCTTCACCGGAGTCAGAGTCACTCTTTAAATGTCCAACATCAGTAATATTCATTACTCTTTTTACATCATAACCTAAATATCTTAAAGTCTTATCTAAAATATCATGACCTATATAGTTTCTCATATTACCTATATGTGCATAATGATATACAGTAGGGCCACAAGTATAGAAACCTACTTTATTACCTTCATAGGGTATAAATTCTTCTTTTTGTCTTGTTAATGTGTTATATAATTTCATTTTAATCCTCCTAATTATTATATTTTTATTTATTATATAAAAGAACTTATCTATTATGATAAGTCCTCTTCGTATACTTTATTTATCTTGTTAAGCATAAAGAAATAGACCTATCATTTAATAGATCTTGACAACACATTTTATTAGTAGTAAGTCTATTCATAGTATCTCTTCCTTTCTTACAATATTATTTTATAATAAATTATTTGTTTAGTCAATGTTATTTATAGAAAAAGGAAGATTATTTTTCTTCCTTCTTCTTATCATGATTCCATATTATATTTGTTTTTAATACTAATAGTAATGTAAGAATAAATAATATTACATATATTATAATACCATATTTATTAGTTCCTAACATCTTATTACCAACAGCGTATAGTATAGATGCTATAGCAAATAAAATATCTACTAAATATATTATTAAAACTGTCTTTCTTTGAGATAATCTTAATTTTAATAACTGATGATGTAAATGATTTTTATCCGGTTCTCCTAGTGGTTTATGATTTATTAATCTTCTTAATATAGCAAATAATGTATCTATAATAGGTATTGCAAGTAATAACATTGGTACTAGAAATGATGTTAATGTTATATTTTTAAATCCTAATAAAGCTATTACAGCGATTATATAGCCTAAGAACATACTACCAGAATCACCCATAAATATTTTAGCAGGATTAAAGTTATGAACTAAGAATCCTAAGGTGCTTCCTAACATTATGAATGTTAAAATTATATCTAAACCATTAGAATTATTAAGTAACATAGCAATAACTCCTATTGTTAGGAAATAAATACTTGCTATTCCTGATGATAATCCATCTAATCCATCAATTAAATTAATACAATTAATTATAGCTACAATAAATATTATAGTTATTGGATATGCTAATATACCAAAATCTATATATAAGCCAAATGCTGATATGTCTTGCAATAATATTTCACCATATAATGGTACTATAGATGCTCCTACTGTTTGAGCAAGTAATTTCCATTTAGCAGGTACTGGTTTTATATCATCAAAAATACCAGTAACTAATATGATAAAACTTCCTATTAAGATAGCATTCATTTGAACTGAATGAACACCAAATATCATATATCCTAGTAAGAAGCCAGCGTATATGCCAAGTCCTCCTAATCTAGGAATAGGAACTTTATGTACCTTTCTAGCATTCGGTATATCCATTGCTCCAATAAATTCTGCTATTTTCTTTACTACTGGTATAAATAGTGCAACAAAAACAAATGTTACTAATACCATTAATAATACATTTTTTATTTCCATAATTAATACAACTCCTCAAATAACTAATACATTTATATTATATAACATATTTATTTTTTTATCAATCATATGATATTATTAATTTTTTAAACTATCCTTATAATAATTTGAAATTAAAATATTTGAACTATATTCTACTTTATTAAGTAATTCTGATGTTAATGGTTTAATATCAGTTCCATCATAATATGTATAATCTCTAAATATAACATACTCTTCATTAGTATTTAGTGCATCGTAACCAGTATATAAATAATCATTATCTATTCCAAATAAATTTACAATAGTAGGTAAAATATTTATTGAACTAGTTACAACATCTATTTGATTACTATCCATTTCACTACTATAAATAAAGAATTTTGTTTTATTTAATTTTTCTGTCTCGTCATCTCTAATAATGATTTTATTAGGATGATCACTAAATGCCACTATTACAGTATCTTCTAAAAGATTATCTTCTTTTAATTTTTCTAATAGTAACTTAAACATGTTATCAGTTTCTCTAGCTGCAGAAAAACCACATAGATATTCTTCATTAGTGATATCAGGATATATTTCTTTTATATCATCTAAGTTTGTAGTACATTCTATTTTTTCATAAGTATATGGTGAATGTGGCGAATAAGTTATAATAAAACTCATAAATTTATCATTTAATTGTACTATCTGATTATAACCATCTCTAATAATATAACTATCTAAATCCAAATAATTATCATCTATACCCATATCTAAATAGCTGTGATACTTGTTATATCCAAGACTCAAATGCATATTTTCTCTGTTATAAATAAAGCCACTTGATCTATGAAATGAGTTTGTTATATATCCTTCTTTTTTAAATAAATTAGCAATTGAATACGGATAATCATTATCAATATAAGCGTAATTGGGAGATAGTTTATTTATACTAGGATACATTCCAGTATTGGCAACAAACTCTGTATTAGCGGTCTCTCCAGTAACATACCCTGGCGAATAATGATTAGTAAAATTGAAGCCGTGATTCATCATCTCATACATTGTTGGAGTTACTTCTTCATTTACCATCCAATCATCCATGCTTTCCATCATTACAAATATTAAATTTTTATTCTTAAAGATACCAGTATAATTTTTATCCTTTATTTCTTTTTTGTTTTCTTCTATATATTTTGTTACATTTTCTCTAGCATTAACTGAATTATCTTTTTCTAAAAAGCTATGATAAAAGTCATTGATTATATATTCGTAAGTACCACATATTCTAAGTAGCTTTGTTGGCTCTATCCAATTTTTGTAATGATTAGATGAATTGTTGGATACTTCTCTAGAATCCCAACCATCACTAGTATTATTTAACTTGGTATTAATAAAGATTATTCTTCCACCAATAATTAGTAAAATTATCCCTATCAAAATGATGGTTTGTTTTGTTTTTATTTGATATACTTTTTTTGTTTTTGTTTTAAATATCAATATAATTATATCTACTGCTGTTAAAACGAATAGAATTAATTTTAAATTAACAAATTTAAGTATTGATCCCAAAAAAGAAAATCCATCTCCTGAAAGAAATAAATCCTTCCATGAAAATATTGAATGAAAATATGAATTCATAAAGTAATTTACTATTGACAAAATCAATAACAAAATATTTATTATACAAGATATTATCTTTCTAGGTTTTGGATTCATTGCGTATAATATTATAAAATATAATAATACCCATAATATATTAAATACTATTGCTGTTTTTACAAAATACCCACTTATGCTCAAATTTCTAGTTATTAAGTATTGATTAAAGAAATCAATAAATATCAAATATATTCCTTCATAAATAAAGAATAATATTGTTTTAAAATAACTATTATTTTTAATTTTATCTATCATGATTTTCCCCCATATTACTATCTATAACCACTATTTAGTATATTTATCAATTATTGCATCTACTATATACTTGCTAGTAAAACCATCACCATATGGATTAGAAGCATGACTCATTTTATTATATTCATCTTGATCATCTAATAATTTTTTTGTTTCTCTATATATTGTTTCTTCATCAGTTCCTACTAATTTTAGTGTACCAGCAGCAATGCCTTCTGGTCTTTCTGTTGTGTCTCTTAATACTAAAACTGGTTTTCCAAGAGATGGAGCTTCTTCTTGAATGCCACCAGAATCAGTTAAAATTATATAACTTTTATTTTGGAAATTATGGAAATCAATTACTTCCAATGGCTCAATTAGTCTTACTCTATCAATTCCTTCAAATACTTCATTTGCTACTTCTCTTACTTTTGGATTTAAGTGTATTGGATATACTACTTTAACATCAGGATATTCTTCAACAATTCTTTTTACTGCTTTAAATATATGTCTCATTGGTTCTCCTAGATTTTCTCTTCTATGAGCAGTAAGTAATATTAGTTTATCATTACCTACCCAATCAAATATTTCATTATTATATTCTTCTTTAACAGTTGTTTTCATAGCATCGATAGCAGTATTACCAGTTACATATATTTTATCTTCTGATATATTTTCTTGTAATAAATTATTCTTACTAACTTCTGTTGGTGCAAAATACATATCAGTCATTCTATCAACCATTTGTCTATTCATTTCTTCAGGAAATGGTGAATATTTATCCCATGTTCTAAGTCCAGCTTCAACATGTCCAATATCAACTTGATTATAGAAGGCTGCTAATGCACCAGCAAAAGTTGTTGTTGTATCACCATGAACTAATATAATATTAGGTTTTTCTTTTTTGATAACTTCTTCTAATCCTAATAAAACTCTAGAAGTTATTTCACTAAGAGTTTGTCCTTGTTTCATGATATTCAAATCATAATCAGGTTTAATGTCAAATACATTTAATACTTGATCTAACATTTCTCTGTGTTGTGCAGTTACACAAACAATACTTTCTATTTCTTTTCTTCCCTCTAATTCTTTTACCAATGGAGCCATTTTTATAGCTTCTGGTCTTGTTCCGAATATTGTCATTACTTTAATCATTTTCTTTTCTCCTTCTTTCACTCTTAAAATCTAAAATATATAAATGGATTATAACTAGAACTAGTTAAACAAATAATGCATATTAAAAATAATGTTAATAAAATAATATTTAAAATTATTTTATATATAATTTTGCTTGAATACTTTTCATTTAACTTTTTAAATATTGGAAATGAAAGTATAAATGCTGGTACAATAAATATTAATGAATTAAATGTTGAAAGATTATCAGCTAATATAGTTAACCAATCAGTTTGTTTATACACAAACATTGTTTTTATAAATAATAATAACTCATTTAATGAATTTGATCTAAAGATCATCCAACCAATCATTACAATAATAAATGTATATAACCAATTTATAATTGATGGTAGCTTATTTAATAATTTATTTAAGAATAGTTTTTCAAATAATAATAGTAAACCATAATATATTCCCCAAATAATAAAATTCCAAGCTGCCCCGTGCCAAAGGCCAGTTAACAGCCATACTAATATAATATTTCTAATCCATTTAAATTTATTTACTCTATTTCCGCCTAATGGAATATAAACATAATCTCTAAACCAAGTTGATAATGATATATGCCATCTTCTCCAAAATTCAGTAACAGATTTTGATATATATGGATAATCGAAGTTTTCTAAAAAATGAAAACCAAATATTCTTCCTAAACCTATTGCCATATCACTATATCCTGAAAAGTCAAAATATATTTGAAGAGTATAAGCTAATGTTCCAAGCCATATTATAGATGTTCCGTATGAACCATTGTGTTTGTTAAATATTAAATCTGCTAGTAAAGCCATTTGATTTGCAATAATAACTTTTTTTGATAAGCCTATAATAAATCTTTTGGTTCCAGCAATAACATCTTCTTTAGTTTCTTTTCTATTATCAATTTCTTCTTCTACTGTTTCATATCTAACTATAGGACCCGCTATTAATTGAGGAAATAATGATACATATAAAGCTAGTGAAAAATAATTTTTTTGCAATTTGATTTTTTTATTATATAAATCTATTATATATGATAATATTTGAAATGTATAAAAACTTATTCCAATAGGCATAATTACATTTATTAAATTTATTTTTGTATTAAAAATAGAATTAATATTTTCTATTAAGAAATTACTATATTTAAAAAATATCAAGCTACCAAGAACTAAAATTATACACAATATTAAACTTAGTTTCTTTAAAGTCAACTTTTTTTCTCTATCGAATTTATCAATTAATATACCAAAAATATATACAATTAATATTGTTAGTAGCATTAACAATATATATTTAGGTTCTCCCCAAGCATAAAATAATAAAGAAAAAATTAACAATACTACATTTTTATATTTTCTATTTTTTATTATAAAATAAAGTATTAGTAAAATTGGCAGAAAGCCAAACAAGAAAGTCAAACTACTAAATAACATGCTATACCTCCAAGTTAAATTCACTCATTGTAAAGTAATCTTTATTTCCTATCAAAAGTACTTTATCAATATTATTATCATTTAGATATTCTAAATAATTAAATTTTTTATTATTTTCTCTTTCATAGTTTCTTAAATCAATAGAATAAGTTTTATTAAAATGACTTGCTAATAACTTTAATAAAGCATTATCATAAGATTCTCCTACTATTAAAATGTTATCTTTTGAATCATCATGATTATCAAAAATTATTTCACCATCATCATAACCATAAAAGCTTCCATATGATACATCTTCTTTAGGATTATTTATATGATATTTTTGATTTCCATAATCACTTTTTTTGCCATTAATATATATGTCATAATTAGGAAAGTCAAATTCATAAGCACAAAATTTTTCTTTATAAAAATGCGTAGCACCACTAAAGTTTGCTTTTGAACCACTAAAATTATCATTCAAACAAACTTTATCTTTATATTTTAATGGCTCATCATTGGTCAATATCTTTACAAGTTCAGTATAAGCTAAATAAGAACCTTTATAATTCCAATGATGATCTGTTTTGTAAAATTTATCTTTAAATTCTTCAAAACTATTAATTTCATATTTATAAATTTTATCAGTATGTATATTTTCTTTTAAATAATCATAAATATCTGTTTTTTCGTTTGTAGTAAAATTAATATCTGTATCTTTTTCTATATAGTAGATATAAGTATCTACAGTAGTATTAGCTAAAGTATTATTTATACTAGCAATTCTTTTATCAAAATCATCTTTTGCATAAGAAATATATCCTGGATAATAAACCAAATTTTTGTCACATCCAAAACTAACTGTTGATTCTCCTAACTGTATATATCTATTACTACAATCATTTTTAAATCCAATATCTGCTACTATATTAGTAGTTACATTATGTAAAAAATTATATCCTTTTTTCATCACTGTTGCTAAAGGTATTTGATCAGAAAATGCTAATTCGACATCATCTTGAAATGATTTATCTAGTATTTTGTTTATACTTACCTTTGGCATTTTATATGCTGTTCTATTTTCATAGTAATTAATATCATCTGAATTTAATATAGTATTTAATAGTCCAATAAATAACACTAAAAAGGTAAATACTATGAAAATATTATCAATTATTTTTTTATTGTCTTTTTTTTTTACTTTAAATAAAAACTTTACATTGCTATCATAAAATCTTTTTATTCTCTTAGGTTCTTTTAGTATTCTATATAACCATTCTAAATTTAATTTAATAAACAATTTAGGTGCTCTCTTTTTATGCCCACTTATTACATCAAAGGAACCTCCTACCCCAACAAATATTCCCTTATCAAATTTATTTAAATGCTTATATATTAATTTCTCTTGAAGCGGAATACCAAGAGCTACTAATACTATATCAGGTTTTGCTTTTGCTATTTTTTCAAACACCTTATCTTTATCTTTTTCATAGCCATTAGCAGTTCCAGATAATTTTAAATTAGGATAATTATTTTTTAAAACTTCTTTCATAGAATCAATAACTTCTTGTTTTGCCCCAAATAAATAAATAGATTTCTTTTGTTTATTACCAAGTTCTAATAATTTATTAGCAATATCAATGCCTGCTATTCTTTCTTTAATATCATAATTAATCATTCTAGCAGCTTTTACTATTCCAATACCATCAGGTACTAAAATAGTATCTTTATCTAAAAGCAAGTCTCTCATTTCTGTATCTTTTTCACTCATCATAAAAGTTTCTGGATTTGCCGTAACAATGAATGTCTTTTTATTTTCTTTTAAATTCTTATCTAATATTTTATAAAAAGATTCTTCACTCTTATTATATAATTTATCAAACAATTCTTTCATTAAGTTTACCTCCTATGTATACCTAAAACAATTATATCAAAAAAAGCCTTAAAAAAAAAGGTTTTTATGCCTTTTTTTACTTTATTTGATCAAAATATTTATTTAAATCACTAATTGTAGTATAAGTAACAATTACAAATCTTCTAAGTCTAAACTTATCACTACCAACATGTATTAAATTATCACTATTATTACTCTCACCAATAAATGCCATAGTGAATCCTGCTTGTTTTAGCATCTTAATACTATAATCATTATACTCATAAAAAGGATAACAGAATACTGTACTTCCATTTAATTCTTCCCTACTTTGCTTTAAATCTTTTTGTATTTCTTCTTCTGGTAGACATTTTATTGCTCCACCTTGTCCTCCAGGACACTTACCACCATCATGCATATTATGGGTGTGTGAATGAAGCTCAATATAATCAGTTTTATAATACTCTTTCTCATCAAACCAAGAAGTTACTAAAAATATTGTTGCATACATTTTATATTCAGTAAGTAAATCTACTGCTATTTTTGTTTTAGGACCATCATCAATAGTTATTAATACACTTTTAGGAAGTTGAACCTTTCCATCAATATACATTTCAACTTCTTTCATCTGTAATGTTAACATATCTTTTTCTTTAATTAAATTCAATTGAGACTTAAATTGTTTTTTAGAATGACATATTTCAGTAGTACAATTAGCCTTTTCTTCAGCATTATTTTCATCATAAAATGCATGATAATTTAAAACAGCTATACCAGAGGAATTTTTCTTATCTGTATTATTATTTTTATTTATTTCTTTTACATCATTTTTCTTTACATATAATAATCTATTATTAAATTCAACACCATATTTATCAGTATCTTTTATAATAATAGGTAAATTATATGATTTATTAAATGAATATATCAAATTATCATTATCATCATAAAATAATGTCTTATCATTAGTAACTATATTTTCATTAAATACAATATAATTCTTATATCTATCACTAACTTCAGATAATTTATCAATCTTATCAACATCTTGATATTTAATATAATAACTGTCATCAAAAGTAATAACCTTAAAATATTTAGTATCTTCAGATATATTTTCTTTATTTAAACTTAATTCAACATCTTTACCTACAGTCCCTACTTCTTCATTATTTTCATTATATAATTTTGTTTCTTTATTAGTCTTAACAAATTTATTATAATGATTATTTATTTCTTTAATAAGACTTTCTTTCTTTAAATTATTATTATTATTTTGAATATAATTATATGTAATATAACCAATACCTACAAGTAATATAATAATTATTGAAATAATAATTATTAATTTATTCTTTTTTCTTTTTCCTCTCATATATACCTCACAGTTATATTTTATTTTAGTATATTAAACCACTCTTCTTTAACATTATTAATTAAATATTTTTGACAATATTTATATCCTTTATTACTATATTCACTACCATTTTTATTTTTTAATTCTTTAATTATTTCCGTAGCCATCTTTTCTTTATCTCTATCTTTTACTAAAATCCCTACATTATTTTTTAATAATTCTCTAGCACCATCAGATGAATCAAAGGCAATACATGGTAATCCATAACTCATAGCTTCAATTAATACTAAACCAAATGATTCAGTATAAGATGGTAAAATAAATATTGAAGAATCTAAAATATATTTTTCTTTTTCCTTATTTCCTAAAAAACCAGTGAAAATAATCTTATCAGTTAGTTTTAATTCTTTAGTATAATTTTCTAATTCTTTTTTTAATGGTCCGTCTCCCACAATAAATAGTTTAGTTTTTGGTAATTCTTTATTAACCATTTTAAATACATCTATTAAATCTTTTTGACCTTTTTCTGGACTTAATCTTCCTATAGTAATAATATTTTTATTATTTAACTTGCTTCTTTTATCTGGAAGATTATCTATTACATTAGGAATATATATACATTTGGTTTTACCTATTTTATTCTCATAAAATTCTTTTAAATTATTAGATACTACAACAAAGTAATCAAAACTCCTTATAGAATCTATTACTTTAGTTATATACTTTTTATCATTATTATGAAAATTATGTTCAGTTGCTATTTTTATTATATTATTATAAGCATAATATCCTACTAATCTACTATGAAAGGTTCTAGTAGTTATTATATAATCACTATAAGTATTTCTAATTGCCTTAATATTTCTACTTCTCTTAAGACACAATATTTTAGCTGATTTAAATCCTTCTTTAAATATACTAATTATATTTTTATTTTTTATTGCTTGTTTAAACTCTTCTTTGTTTGGCTTATCATCAATTAAATAAGTAATTTTAACTTTTTCTGAAAATGGAAATGCTGGTTTATCTAAAACTTTATATGTTGATATAATTTCTATATCATAGTTTTCTTCAAGCATTTTACATAATGATGATAAGTATTTTTCAACACCACCAAATCCTAGATGTAAAGCAAATATTGTTATTTTTTTTCTTTCTCTCTCTTCTGTTATTTCTAATTCACCTTTTGTCAAAGCACTATCTAGCATTGCCATTGCAAATGACACATATATAGATACTGCTGGAGCACTATATACATGACCTGCCATCATAGAAATCATTGTTATTATTCCAATTACATAAATATTTGTTAATTTAAAGAATGATAATCTAAATTTATTTTTAAATATAGATTTTAAAGTTCTATATACAATATATATTAATGGACTAAAATAGATTATAAATCCTATTATTCCATAGTGAAAGAAAACATCTAATGGATCTATTTCAATTAGTTTTTCTATTCTTTTATTATTTATTTCATTTCTATTTACAAAACCTATTCCTAAAAGTTTATCATCAATATTAGCATTGTCATATATTTCTAAAGTATTATAGAAAAATTTATCTCTCCCACTTAATGCTACTTTAATTATTCTTTGTACACTAGGACTACTGCTAGTATATTTGTTATTTTCTTTTTCATTGTCTTCTTTTACTTCTTCTTTGATATGACTAGATTCCGATATAGCATTTTGTAAATTTTTTACTGCAGGAATATTAGGTATCAATCCAAATGATATTACTATAATTACTATTGACCATTTTAAACCATAAGCCCTATTTTTTTTGTAATTAAATAAAAAGTATAAAGCATAAATTATTTCAGTAATTAACATTCCTAAAAATGAAGTTTTTGTTCCAAGTAATGTCATAGCAAGTATTACTATAGTAAATATCAGTGCTATCTTAATTATGCCTTCTCTTTCAAATAATAAATAATATAAGAAAGGAAATAAAGCTACCATTATTGCGCCAATTTCATTAGCGGCATAAAACCAACCAACAGTTCCTTTATTATCATCTAAATATGATGAAAATGCTGTATTTGTTATTTCGGGCATTATTATTAAAATAGAGTATAATAATGCTTCAATTATACATATTTTAAATATTTTCTCTTTCTCTAATTTAACTTCATCAAATACATTTATTAAGCATAATGCTGTTATAGGAAAATACATATACTTAAATAAATATATTACTTCTGTCTTGAGAAAACCTAAGCTCAATATTCCATTTTTTGTTATAATATACAATATACTAAAAATACAAAGTATTGCTAGATATATTAAACTCTTCTTTTTATGTACAGACTTATTTATAAATACTAAATATATAATCATACCAAACAAGAACAATCCTCTAATTATCATACCAATAGTTAATGGTAAAGTAGTAAATCTAACCATTAATGATGTTAATAAATCTAATATTGGTTGAATAAGTAAAAATATATAAAATATATTTGCTATTTTCTTATTGTTATTACTTCTCATAATTATTATCCTTTCTTCATTTTAAATATTAAATTAATCAATCCATACATTTTTAAATTTATTAATTTATATATTATCTTTCTGTTTCTTGATAAAGTATTTATATATTCATTATTTTTATAATCAGGAAAATTCTTATTCATATAGCAAATTAATTCATTAATTGTTTCACTCTTAATTTTCTTATCAGCATCAGCTTTTAAAACTCTAACAATAGCTGATATATATATATGATCTATAGCTAAAAATTCTATTTTATTAAAATACTCTTCTTTTTTATTATGCTTAATATAAGATAAAATATCATCAAAAGCATCAAATATTTCTAAATTTCTTTTAACATTAGAATTGTTCATAGTAGATCCTTCTCTTATTAAATAGTCATATAATGGCTCATTAATAAAAGCAAAGCTATTAGAATTGATTATTGCCTTTAATGTAAAAGCTAAATCTTCATACCATACCTTTTCTTTAAATTTTAATTTATTTTCTACTAAAATTTCTTTTTTATATATTTTATTCCACACAGCCATTTTACCAAAAATAATATTTTCTAAATCAGTATTATAATTATTTATAAATGTATCTATATTTTTAGTTTTATAATCCTCACTAACATTATAATTACCACATACTACAATATCATAATTATCTTCTTTAGCTTTATTATATAGTTTTTTATACATATCTTTTTCTATAAAATCATCACTATCAACATATCCAATATATTCTCCATTTGCTTTTTCTAATCCATAGTTTCTAGCAGATCCTTGTCCACCATTTTCTTTAATATATGATTTTATTTTTTCTGGATACTTCTTAACATATTTATCTATTATTTTCTGACTGTTGTCTTTTGTACCATCATTAACTACAATTATTTCTATTTCTTTTAATGATTGTTTTACTAAACTATCTAAACATTTATCTATATACTTTTCTACTCCATATACAGGGACTATTATACTCAATTTACACTTGTTCATAATTATTATCCTTTCATTTTACCTTTTAGTAATAATATTATTTTTGACACATTATATAAATCATGATAGTTTAACCATGCAATAATTTTTCTATTTCTTGATATTTCATTATAAAAAGGCATTTTAGTATAACCACTAATATTATCTTTACAATATTTTAAAAATATATTTATTGTTTCTTTTTTGTCTTTGCTTTTTTGAAGTGCAAGTCTGTTAATAGTAGTTATTAGTATGTGATCAAATATTAGATATGAAACTATATTTTCATCATATTTTTTATTTTCTTTTAAATAATTAATTATATCATCCATAATTATTATCATATCTAAATTTTTCTTTGAATTATTATTATTCATTGTAGATTCATGACCGCAATTACAATGATAAAATCCTTCACTTATATTAGATATCTTATCAGTATTAAAAAGTATTTTTGTAGTAAAATTAAAATCTTCATACCACAATTTTGATAAAAATCTGAAATTTTTTATTAATTCTTTTTTAAATATTTTATTGCAAGCTGATGGAGTCACCTCAAATACGCTATTATATTTTGTACAATTATGGTATATAGTATAATTAGCATAATGATCAACCATATCACATATTACTATGTCACTATTATCTTTTTTTGCAAGAGAATACATTTTTTCTAAGGCATCTAAGTCAAGCCAATCATCACTATCAACAAAAGAGATATATTCACCCTTAGCTTTTTCAATGCCTAAATTTCTAGCGGAGCCTTGCCCTCCATTTTCTTTAATAAATGATTGTACTTTTTCCGGATATTTTTTAACATATTTATCTATTATCTTTTGACTGTTATCTGGACTACCATCATTTACCACAATTATTTCTATTTCTTTTAGCGTTTGATTAACTAATGAATTTAAACATTTATCTATAAACTTCTCGACATTATATACAGGTACAATTACACTAACCTTAATTTTCATTATTTCACCTCATACTGACTAATTATTTCATTATATCTATTTTCAAGAATTTGCAACTCTTTTTTAATTTTTTCTTTAATATTTTCTTGTTTAAATAAATTATCATATTCAAATGGATCTTTCCTTATATTGTATACTTCTTTTATTTCATTATCTATAAATTTTTTATTAATATATACTTCCATCACAACATCGTAATTATCTGTTCTTACTCCAAGTATTATTGGCCTACGATAAATGTCTGGACATCCACCACCCATATATTCTAATAAAGCGTAATCCTGTCCTTTTGATTCTAAAAGACTTTGCCCTTTGAAAACTTTTGGAATTTTAATATCAACTAAATCTAATAATGTTGCAGGAATATCTTTTGTGGAACAATAATTATTTATCATTTTATTTTTTATATCTTTGCTCCAAACTATAAATGGTACATTATAATTTTCTCTATAACTAGATATTACATATTTTTCTCTTACTGGAGAAAAATAATACGAAAATCCATGGTCTGCTGTTATTACTATGCTAGTATCATTTAAAATTTTTTCTTTTTCTAAAAACTTAAATATATTTTTAATAATATTGTCACAGTACATCAATGATAAATCATATGATATACTTCCTTTATATCCTTTAGGAATATTGTTTAAGTAAGTATTTATTCTTTTAAAATCTTCTTCAATTAATTTTAAATCCTTAGTATCATAAGTAAAGAAGTTTTCTGGAAAATGCGCATCATCAATATGAACATAACTCATCCATTTTTTATCTTTATTTTCTTTTATCCAAACAAATAGTTCTTGTGATACTGTATAAAAAGATCTTTGAACTTTGAATTGGTCATAATTATTTGATATCCTATCATATAAATCCTTATCGAAAAGTGAATTTTTATACCCAGCTAGTAAACCTTTTGCAGTTTTAAAATCTTTATTTATTATACTTTTTATAATGTTTTTTATTGGCAATTTATTATTTAATAAATTATTTTCAAAATTCATTTTATTAATTCTATCGAAAGTAGTTTTGTATTTTTCAATTACTTTATTTCTAACTATATTATCATGTACTTTATCACTCATCATATATGTTTTTATATTAAATAATTGATGATTTTCTTTTTGTTCAAACAAACTATTTAAATATTTTTTATTATCTTTACTAAATTTTTCATATTCAACTTTAATTTGCTTTATGTCATTATCAATGTCACTAACATCTATATTCCCGTTGAGCATACTTGTTTCATTATCGTTATTTTTAATTTTTTCTAAATATATTATCCAATTTTTAAAATTATCGTCTAACATATCTGCTAATATTTTATATTCCTTGTTGTTTATTTCATTTTTTTCAAAAATTTCTGAATAATATTTTAATCTATAATCCCATATATGTGAAAACTGAAATCCTTCAATATATTTTCTTTCATCATAGCCAGGAGCCATATATGACGGATAAATACTTGGATAGTAGTTATTATGAAAAACTTTATAACCATTATTTCTAAACACTTCTAAAACACAAGTTTTATCTTTAAATCGCTCCATATAGCCTCCATTATCCATTGTATCAATACCTCCAAGTAAACACATCAAAGCTGCTTCTGTATATGGAGCTTCAGAAAACATTTTATCTCCTGAAATAGACTTTTTTCTTAATTCATTCAAAAAAGGAGCACATAATGATGAAGTGTTTTTATTAAATAAAATATCATTTGTTACAGAATCAATAACTATAAATAACACATTTTTTTTCATTATTACTACACTCCTTTTAATCAAACTCTACTGTTTCCTTCACATCATTATTAATTTCGTATGGAAATTCATATAAATATTTTTTTAATTCTTTTTCTATAACTTTACATTCTTCTCTATATTCTTCTTTTCTAAACAATTGAGTATTTTTTATTGACATTTCTGGTATAAATCTAGTTTTTTTATTTATATGATCACTTTCCTTAAAGCCTAAAAATTTAGTTATTTCTTTTATTTTAGTATCATAGTTATAAATTAAATCTTCAAAATTAATTCTTAATACTTTATTTGAAGTACACTCTTTTTCGCTTTCGCGCATTTTTTTATAAAAATTGCAAAATTCATTTACTTCTAGTGGAAATGGTACACAGATTTGTTTTTGCTGCCAAATATATTTATTTGTTATAAATACATCTCTTGGATCTCTTGCTACTACAATAACTCTTAATTTATCATCAAAATAATTATCTACTCTGAATAAATTAAATGGTAATAAAAATTGATCTAGGATTATATTTTCTTTCCCTTTTGATATTTCTTCGATTATTTTATAAATATATTTATGTGATTCTTCATAAAATTTATTTGAATCAACATACGATATACGCATACCATCTGAATATTTTAAAATTTTATTAAATCTAACTTTATTTCCTGTTAATATTTTTAATGGTTTTCTAACTAATAATTTAAAAAACATTTTTGTATTAACTTCTTCATGTGTATACCAATATCCTGGGAAATTAAATTCTTGAATATTATTTATGTATTCCTCAGTTATTTTCATAAAATTTGAACTAATTATTTTTTGATAGTTTCCTACCCACCAAAACTTCTTATTATATAATTTCTTCATTTGTGTTTCAAAACTTCTAATTGCTTCATCACTTCTGATTGCATTATTGCCTATTAGTAATTTATCTTCAAAATCAAACAATCCATTTGGACAATGCAATAGCACATACTCATAACTCTTGAACTCATTTTGGCAATCTCTAAACTCTGATATCAAATCAGTAATAGCGGATGATCCACTTCCCATATACCCAGTTGGTACTATTATTTTTTTCATATTACTTTTTCCCTACCTTTAATTTATTTTTAAATTTATCTAATATAAACATTAAGTTATTATCTTTCTTTATATATAAAACTATGAAATATAATAACATGCAAGTAATTATTATTAATATCATAGTTATATAGAATCCTAAATTAAACTTTCTAAGTAGCAATGATATTGGTATAAACAATAAACTCAAAATTATATATGTTATATTTTTTTTACTAAATACTTGAACATTAATATTCATTTTTCTTCTTGCGTATATATAATGTGTGATAAATACTATTAACTCTACTAATCCAGTTGTAGCAAGTGCTGTTATTGGACTAAATATTTTAAATATAACTAATAAATAATTAATTATTAAATTACTGGTACCACAAACTAATGATACTTTTAAAATTCTATCCTCTCTATTGTTTGGATACATTACTAAATTATTCATTACTGATTCTAGTGATATAAATATTCTAGTTATACACGCTATCATAAGTGGTATAATAGCTGCTAGATATTTTTTGCCAGCATATAGTATTATTATTTCTTTAGCTAGTACAAATACTCCTAGACACATTGGTACTATTATAAATAGTAATGAAGAAATTGAATTATTAAGCTTTTCTTCATAAACTTCTTTGTTTTTATTCTTTAATAAATAAGATAGTCTTGGTATTGATACATTTATTATAGCATAAGGTATTGAAGCAAGAGTACTAATAAGATAAAATGCCGTATAATAAATTGTTACTGATACGTCATTCACATATTTTCCTAACATAACTCTATCTAGTTGACTATATAATAAATCTACATTGGTAATAACAAGTACTGCAATAAGTGGTTTAATATATTTTTTTATTTCAATCTTAGAAAAATTAAATTTAATTCTTCTCTTAGCATAAATGAAGCTTATTATATTGTTTAAAAAATTTGTAAGCGATACTACAATAGCGTAAATTACTATATCATCAGGATTTCTAACAGCAAGTAAAATTGATAAGAAATATATAATTTTAACAATCACTGATTTTATTGTTATAAACTTATAATTTTCTAGTGCTTCATTTACAAATTCAACATAAAAAATATTAGCAAATATTTGAATAGTCATAACTAAATACAATATTCTTGCCATTCCAGTTGATGTCAATAGGCTGTAAGTTACATATAATATTAATACTAGCAAATTAGAAAGCATTGATATCATAAATAAATTTGTAAACAGCTTAGATACCTTTTCTTTATCATCTCTAATTTTACTAATTTCTCTAACCCCTAAAGTATATACTCCAAAACCAGCAAATGCTAAGAACATTTGAAAGTCTGCAAAAACTCTATTATACATTCCATATAAATCAACATCTAAAAGACGCATTATATATGGTCCTATTATTATTGGAACCACGATATTTACTATACTAAGTATTGACTTATAAATTGTATTTTTAAATAACGTATTTTTCTTTGCCATTTTGTTACCTCCAGTAATTATTATTTTATCATATTTTCATTATTTTATAAAGGCTTTTGTCATTCTCTTTACAATAAGTTTATCAATTAGTTTATAAATTACATTTAATATTATTAATAATATTAAAACTAATGGTACACACAAACAAAATAATGTACAGATATTACCGAAAATACTGCTATACATTTTATTAAATCCATATTTATATTTCTCTTTTTCATTTTTCTCTACCTCTACCCTAATTTGATTATACTATATTTTAATAGGGTTTTCAAGGTAATTGAAAAGAATATCGCATTTTGTGCAATATTCTTTTGCTTTATACATCGTAGGTTTTATCTATTGCTTTAAGTTCGTTAAATGTATCTATTTCAATTATGTCTTCTTTTTTACATTCTCTTAAATATATTTTATAATTGTTTTTTCTTATATCAAGCATTACTTGTTCCCAATATCTTTCTTTACCACCTGGAGACATAAATACTTCTTTTATATCTTTTTCCATTTGTTTACCAGTTTCCTTATCATAATAAGAAATACCACACATTTGATAACAATCTAATCCACCTACTTTTTCTTTAGTAATTATACCGTTTTTAGTTTCTAAACACCAATCGTCAGTTCTATCTACTTTAAATCCTAAGAAATTTGAATGATATTCATATTTTCTTATTAAATCTTGATTATATAAATATAAATCTGATTCCAATACATATGAATTAGAAAATTTATCTCTTACTAAATATGCTGAAGAAATGTTATTTGCTTCATTATATTTTTTATTATATATAAATTTTATATTAGGATATTTTTTTAGTAATATTTCAAATTGTTCATTTAAATATCCTGTTACGATTATTATTTCTGGTATTTCTGCTTTTACAACGGCATCTAATAATGTTTCTATTATTTTTTTTCCATTTACTAATACTAATGGTTTTGGTGTATTAAGAGTAATTGGCACTAGTCTAGATCCAAAGCCTGCTGCTAAAAAGATAGCTCTTTTTACTCTATATGGTTCTAATTCTTTTAATCCTCTTTTTGTTATAGTATTATCTTCATTTATTAACTTTTTTTCTAATAAACTAGTTATAGTTTTATTTACTGTACCCAAAGAAAGATTAGTTGTCTTTGATATTTCTCTTTGAGATAATTCTCTTTTTTCTTTTTCTATACAAACTAATATTTCAAATTCGTTATATGTTAATTTCATAATTCCACTTCTTTCTGTCTTCTTTTCTATTTATTATATATATAGTTCCTTTTACAATTAAATTAAAGAATAATATTATCAACGATACAATAGCAGCTTCTCCTAGCATCATATTACCTTCATATGTATTTATCATTAATGATAATGGCATTGTATCTGTATTAAATAAGAATGTTACTGCAGATATTGTTACCATTGAGTTTATAAAGAAATATGCTATCATTTCTCTTATTGTTATCTTACTACATGGTATTATTACATCTTTTATTATTCTAAATGAACTTATATTGCAAGTTTTAGCTACAACTTCATAATTAGGATTTATTTTTAATAATGCATTATAGGCCATTAAATATGGTGAAGCCATAAAATGTATTATATTTACAATAATCATTATAATAAAAGTATTATATATAAAAGTATCTTTAAATCCTATAGTATATGATAAACCAAGTACTATACCAGGTATAGCTAGTGATGATATTGTTAATATATGGATTAATTTAGCTATCTTTCCTTTTATTCTAGCGGTTGCATAAGCTGTAAAATATGTTATAAATGTTCCTATTACTGCTACTGATACTGCTATTAAAAGTGAATTTAATATATATTTACCAATATCATTAGATAATACATATTCAAAATGTTTTAAAGAAAAACTTTTGTTAATAATAAAATTATCTATGAAAGCATAATAAACAAATGAACCTATTACTACAAAAACAAATATAATTATTAAATATAATAATGTAGTAAATATTATATCTCTTGTTTTATTTTTACTTATTTTATAATCTTTTCCTTCAAATTCACCACTACTATAATCTTTAGAAAAATTATCAAATAAGAATGATATAATAGCAGGCACTAATAAGAATAATCCTATCATTGTACCTTTTGAAAAATCTAGTAACCCTATTACTTCTTTATATAGAAATACTGGCAATGTTAAAAACTTTCCACCTACTGCTAGTGGTACACCATAATCTGTAAATATCATTGTAAATACAGCAAATATAGATGATAATAATGGTTTTTTTAAATAACATAATGTTACTTTTTTAAATGTTTGCCATTTATTCAATCCTAGCACTTTAGCTGTATTATACATATTATTGTCGATATAATTAAATCCATCATCTAGCATTAAAAATGCTACTGGAAATGAATACATTATTGAACCAATTATTATACCTGGACATCCTATTATATTAAATCCTAATATCTTTGATACTATTCCGTTGGCTCCGAACAAATTAATTAGTCCTAAACCATGTGATATTGATGGTATAAGCATTGGGATTGTTAATAATACCTTTAATACTGCTCTATGTTTTATATTTGTTCTATTTAATGTATAAGCTAGTAAATATGCTATCAATATTGATATAATAGTAGATATACTTGTAACAAATAATGAATTAGATAAAGCTTCTTTAAATGATCTTGATGATATTAAGTTACCAAAATCAGACCATTCTACTCTTAATAACATTTCTACTAATGGGTAGAAGACTGTTATTAAAAGAAATATTAAAACTAAAATACTAACTTTACTTTTCTTTTTCATTATAAATCAATTCCTGTACATTTTTCAATTGATGATACTTTTTCTATTAAATGATTTGTTACAAACTTTCTCACATAATCATTTTTTGGATGATTAAATATTTTATTTGGTTCATCTATTTGTTCTATTTTACCATCATTCATCACCATTACTCTGTCTGATAAAGAAAATGCTTCTTCTTGATCATGAGTAATATATATCATAGTAGTTTTAAATTTTTTCTGTATATCTTTTAATTCTTTTCTTAATCCTAATCTATTATCGGCATCAAGAGCACTCATTGGTTCATCAAATAAGATTATATCAGGATTTAATGCTAAAGTTCTTGCTATTGCTACTCTTTGTTGTTGTCCACCAGATAATTCGTGTGGATATTTTTTAATATGTTCTTCCATATTTACTACTTTTATCATTTTTAATGCTTCTTTTTTTGCTTCTTCTTTATTTTTCAATTTTAAATTTAACGCATACATAACATTATCTAAAACGGTCATATTAGGAAACAGAGCATAGTTTTGGAAAACTATGCCCATTCCCCTTTTAGATGAATCAAGTTTAGTTATATCTTTTTCTTTTTTTAGTATTCTTCCAGAAGTTGGATTTTCTATTCCTATTAATATTTTTAATAGTGTTGTTTTTCCGCATCCAGAAGGCCCCAATATTGATAAAAATTCCCCATTTTTTACTTCAAAACTTATATTATCTAAAACCGTCTTTTTATTATATACTTTAGTTAAATCTTTTATTTCAAGATTAACCATTTACTTCTCCCCATTTCTCAATTAGTTTTTCTTTTGTTTCAGTACTATCAATACCAGTCATATTAGCATCTTTTAAATTTTCTGGATAATTTTTCATTTTATTTTCTTGTTCTTTTAATATTTTATCTGGCATATAGTTTTCTTTATCATATTTACCAAAATCTTTAATTAACCAATTAAATACTTTTTCAACATTTTTGTTTGTTTCTCTCCCTTTTATAATACCACATGATGTTGTGTTATATGGTGAACCAGTTTCTAACTCTACAATACTAAAATTGTAGCCGGCATTTATAGCTTCAACACCTTGTGCAGTCATTCCCATAGCTATTGCTATTTCTCCTTGTTTTAATAAATTAGTAGGTCCTGATCCTGATGTTGTATACTCTCTTAAATTACCTTTTAATTTTTTAAAGTATTCTATTGCTTTATCTTCTCCCATTATATTTACTACATTCAAATAGAAACCATAGCCTGTTCCTGATGTTTTTGGATCTGGCATTGCTATTAAATTTTTATATTCTGGTTTTAATAAGTCTTCATATGTTTTTGGTATACTTAAATTATGCTCTTTAAAATATTTATTATCAATAATTAAATTCATAGTATATTTAACCCATGTTAAATAATTACTTGATGTATTAACACCATCCATATAAAAACTTGAATCAAACTTTGATAAATCAGCAAAATTCTTTTGAATATCCTTCATATGAGCAGTTTCTAAATCAATAACAATATCTGCTTCTACATTAGTACCTTCATTCTTTATTTTAGCGGCACTATTACCAGTAGCCATGTGTTGAATAACTACATTTAATTCAGGAAATTCTTTTTTTACCATTTCTGTTAATTTTTGATTTCTTTCCTCTTCCATGCTAGTATAAATTACTACTTTTTCTTTACTTCCACACCCTGTTAGTAATGTTACCATAAATAACACTGCTATTAATAATATTTTCTTTTTCATTTATTTTCCTCTTCTTTCTAGAACTTATTCGTTCATAATTAGATTATATCATCTTTTTTTGAACGTTACAACTACATTTTTGTATTTTATTAAAAAAAAAGAGTATTTATTTACTCTTTGACTATAAATCCACATGGTATTGGTCTAGTCTGTTCTAAGTTATCCCAGTTAATTGGGTGGTTTACTATTTTATTATCTATTACTAGGGCACTTGAATTACCGCCATCTAAGTTTGATGCATTATAAGCATGATATCTAAGTAAGATATCTACTAAGTCATTCATATCAGCACCTTTACTTTTTAGACTTCTTCCATCTATTACTAGAAATAATACGATACCATCTTTTCTTTGTGCAATAGCGGATCTTGGATGAATACCATAACCTCCATTACCATTTATAAAAGCACTCTTCCCATTTACTATTAAGAAAGGTCCAAATTCTACAGCATCTCTTATACCCATGTTAATTGCTTCTTCAGCACTTATTTTTCCTAAGTATAATTTATTATCATTAGTGAAGCCTATTATTCCACCACCATATTGACTATGACTGTAGTTACTTATTATCTTGCCATTTGAAATAATGGCTCCAATTGCTTGTCCTCCTGTTCCTTGACCATCTTTATCAAGAAAGCCTCCACCATTAATAGCTACTACGGCATTCTCTCTTTTAGCCATATCTACCAAATATTCTCCAGAATAACCTAAATTTTTACTATAAGTTACTTTTATTTTAGATGGATCATAAATAGCTACTAAATATCCAGAGAATCCTTTTTCATTTATTTCTATTAATTTATAGATATCTTTTTTATTTCTATCTAATATTTCTTTATCATATTCATCTATATAATTTTCTTCTTTACCTATTATTGCACTAATATCAGTATTTCCATCTGGTTCTTTAATACTATGTCTTGCTAATACTTTATTTATATATTCATCACTATAGAAAGTAGTAGCAAAGTATTGATGATTCATAGTACTCATAGCGGTAGTTACTAAAAAGTCTCTGAAACCATTAAATGGTCCATATAAAAGAAATAATACTACTACTGCTACTACATCACAAATACTTAATATAATGGTAAAAATGTTATCTCTCTTTTTTATTTTGTCTGGATCTTTTACCCTTTCTTTCTTCTTCATAAATACTCCTTACTACTATTACTTATATATTTACTTCTAAATTATCTACTACTCTAGTTATTTCATCATCTTCTATTAAAGGAAGGCTTATTCTAGTTAATGTACTATTGGTACTTACATATATACCATCTCTACCTAAACTTTCATCTATATAATTATCTAAGAATTTATTATATTCTCTTCTTGTAGTTAGATAAAAACTTAATTTAGATATATCGTCTTTATCAAATAAATAATTTATATCTTCATCTAATACACTATCAGTAGACATTATAATATGAATATTCATAGTGGCTCCTACTTCTAATAAGTAATTAATATCATCTTTTACACTTATATCATTTTTTATTATTTCATATATTTCATCAATAAATAAAATTATTCTACTTTGATTATTATTTTTTACTTTTTCTTCAAAGATATGTCTTATTTCTTTTATTTTATTTATTATTTCTTGTTCATTATTTACTACTTCACATAATTTATCATAAGCATTATAATTTATACTTTGGGAATCTAAAATAATTATTTTAGTTTTATCTTTATTCATTAAGATATTTAGTATTATATTATTAAATAGATTAGTCTTTCCAATACCTGTTACTCCTGTTACTAATAGATTCTTATCTTTTTCTATATTAAAATATATTACTTTATCTTCTTCTGATAATCCTAGTGGTATATTATTATTATCTTTATCTTTAGATTCTTCTAGTAATTCTTTTAATGATAAGGTACTTTTCTTCATGTTTTGTACTTTTATTTTTACTTCGTTTTCTTTTTCTTTTTCTATTTCAAATTCATTAGTAGTTACTCCTAAGGCTAAGGCTATTTCTTTTTTTAATTCTAACATATCTTCATAGCTTTTATCATCATTCCATGTTATATGATATATTGTTATATTTCTATATACTTCATATGTTATCTTTGTATTAAATTTAAATGCTTTAAAGGTATGTTTTAAATTATTAACAAATAAATCAGCATTTAAGATATTTCTTTCATTATCAAATATTTTTGTATTTAGTAGTTCTAACATAATTACCTCTTCTTTCTACTTTTTATTAAGATATTACCTGTCATTTCACTTGGTACTTCTAAGCCCATTAGTGTTAATATTGTTGGGGCTATATCTCCTAATTTTCCATCTATTAGTTTTAGACTTTTATCGGTTATGATAAATGGTACAACATTAGTAGTATGACTGGTATTAATACTATTATCTTTATTACGCATTACTTCACAGTTACCATGATCTGCTGTTACTATAATGGTATATTCTTCTAATGAGATATTTTCTAATATTTTACCAATACATTCATCTACTGTTTCAACAGCTTTAATAGCGGCTTCATAGTCTCCTGTATGGCCTACCATATCGCCATTAGCAAAGTTTAATATTATTAAGTCTTCATGACTTGTTGTTATTTCTTTTACTAATGAGGCTGTTATCATATGAGCACTCATTTCTGGTTCTAAGTCATAAGTTGCTACTTTTGGACTTGGTACTAATATTCTTTTTTCTCCTTGGTATTCTTTATCTATTCCTCCATCAAAGAAATATGTTACATGAGCATACTTTTCAGTCTCTGCTATTCTAAGTTGGGTTAATCCTTTACTTGCTATATATTCTCCTAAGGTATTTGTTAGTTCTGGTAACTCGAAAGCATATGGACATAATACGGTATCTGCTACATGCATCATTGTTACTACTTTTAAATTTTTTATTTCTTCTTTAGCAAAACTTTTATATTCTTTATTGGTAAAGATACTAGCAAGTTCTTTTAATCTATCTGGTCTATAGTTAAAGAAAATAATTCCATCATTATCTTTTATTAGACCATTTTTATCGGTAGTTACTGGTACTATGAATTCATCAGTTACTTTGTTTTTTTGACTTTCTTTCCATACTTTCTTGGCTTCTTTAACTGAAGTTCCTACTACCATTGCATTATAGGCTTTTTCTACTCTATCAAAGTTAGTATCCCTATCCATACCATAGTATCTTCCTCCCAATGAGGCTATCTTTCCTACGCCTAATTTTTTCATATATTTTTCTAAGGCTTCTATATACTTTATTCCACTGGTAGGACTTACATCTCTACCATCTGTAAAGATGTGAACATATACTTTTTTTAATCCTTCTTTTTTGGATAATTCTAATAAACTAAATAAATGATTGATATGTGAATGTACTCCTCCATCTGATAAAAGTCCCACTAAATGTAAACTACTATTTTCTTCTTTGACATGATTTATTACTTTTAATAATTCTTCATTTTTATAAAAACTTTTATCTTTTATTTTACTATTTATTAGTTCTAATGATTGATATACTAAACGACCTGCTCCTATATTGGTATGGCCTACTTCTGAATTTCCCATTTGTCCTCTTGGTAAACCTACCGGGGTACCTGATGCTTCTAATTGACTATGAGGATATTTATCCCATAATTTATCTAATACTGGTGTTTTGGCATTATATACGGCATTATATTTTTTATTTTTTGTTAATCCTACACCATCCATAATACATAATAATACTTTCTTCATTTTATCACCCTATTTCCTATATAATTATATATTATTATTTACTAATTGGCAATATTTTAAAAGTATTTTTTGTTAACTAACTATAATTTATTATTTTATTTTAATATGTAAAAGAAAAAATACTTTTGTTCAAAGTACTTTATATTTTTATTTATTGTTTAATATTATCTTTTTTAGTTCGTCAGAACAATAATCACTTATATATTTTACTTTTTCTTTATCGTCTAAAGCATAGCTATATTTTATAAATATTTCTTTTAATTTATGATAATTTCCTTTTATACTTTCGTGGCTAGCTATAATCATATCTTCTTTTGTTACTTCCGTTAAATCTAAATATATTCCATTTATTTTAGCCAATGATTCTATAAATAGTCTTTGGCTTCTTCCATTTCCTTCTCTAAATGGATGTAAAGCATTAATATCTGCAAACAAATCAACTAATTTTTCTATAGTTAATTCATTATCGTAATATACAAAATAGTTTTCTTCTTTTAGCTTGTTAAATATATCTGTGCCAAATGTTTCAATATATTCACTTAAACAAAATAAATCTTGTTTAGCTATGTTACAATTTCTTATATTGCCAGCCCATCTATATATGTCTTGAAATAAATATTTATGAATTTTTTTTAAATAATCAAAATCAAAGTTACCTTTTAATGGTTTTTCATTTAGTTCATATGTTCTAAAAGATACTAATTCTCTTTCTGCATTAAATAAATCTTTATCGTTTGTAATATTAAGTTTGTTGATTAGAGTATCAGTCCCTTCATAACAATAATTGGCTGTTTTTTCATATGTGTATTTATATTTACTATCCATAGATTCCTCTATACTTTTCAATGACTTTTTTTCTTTCTTTTGTTGTGGTGGTTTTTCCTATTATACAATTATATAATTTTTTCTTTATATCTTTTGTTAATGGCATACCTTCTTGGGCCATAGCACCATTTACTCTTCTTATTTTTTCTTGTATTTCTACTTTTTCTTTATACTTTTTATTATCCATAAACATCACCCTTTTTGTATTTGTTTTTTCTTTATATATTATACCATATTTCTGCTAATATTTCACTGTTTTTATTCAATTTAATTGCATTTTATAATTATTTTTATTTGAATATGTAAAAGAAAAAATACTTTTGTTCAAAGTACTTTATATTTATTGTTTAATATTATCTTTTTTAATTCATCAAAATGGTAATTAAAAATGATGGGTACCCCAGGCGAGATGAATGCTCACATACAAAGTATGCTTACTGGCATTGCCAACACATCGTTATTCCTTCACAAGTAACCCATCTGTATATATTGTATTACATAATTGCTAATTATTCACATTTTTTGATTTTGGAAAATTTTGTAATTTATTTCACTATTTACAACATAACTCTTATTTTTGAGACGTAGACTCAAAAATACCACGGAAAATTTAAGTTTACTTAAAGTTGAAGTGGCAAAAGAAAAGAACTAAATTAATTAGCTCTCTCATAATCACAATTCATACATTTTATCTTATCTTTTTTTTCTGTTAATGTTCCATTACAATTAGGACACTTTTCTTCAATTGGTTTATCCCAACTAGCAAAATCACATTTTGGATAATTTGAACATCCATAAAAGATTTTTCCTCTTTTAGTTTTCTTTTCTAATATTTTACCATCACATTTTGGACAAGATATAATTTCTTTTACTTCTTTTTCTTCTTTATTACTTTTAATATATTTACAAGTTGGATAATTTGAACAAGCAGTAAACTTTCCATACTTACTTTGTTTTATTACTAATGGACTACCACAATTAGGACATAATTCTCCTGTTTCTTCTGGGGCTTTCTTTTCCATATTCTTGAAAGCTACTTCTACTTTTGGTTCAAATTCTTTATAAAATAAATCTAATAATTTATTCCACTCCATGTTACCCTCTGCTATTTTATCTAAATCATCTTCCATATTCTTAGTATATTCTACATTAATGATATCTTTAAAGAATTCTTGTAATTTATCGGTTGTTTCAATACCTACTTCAGTAGGAATAAATTTTTTATCAATAACTTTTACATAACCTCTTTCTTCAATGGTATCAATTGTTTTAGCATATGTTGATGGACGGCCTATTCCTAATTCTTCCATTTCTTTTATTAGTTTACTTTCGGTATATCTAGCAGGTGGTTTTGTTGTATGTGATGTATATTCTATAGTGTTAGCTACTAATACATTACTCTTATAGTTTGAGAAGTCTGGTAATACTTTATCTTCACTATCTTCATATTTACTATATACTTTTAAGTATCCATCAAAGATTAGGATTTGTCCATTTACTTTGAACTGATAATTATTATTATTTAATATAACAGTAGTTGCTTCTACTTTGGCATCTTTCATTAGGGATGCTAAGGCTCTATAATATATTAGACTATATAATTTATATTCATCATTAGTTAGATATTCTTTTATTTTTTCTGGATTATTATTTATATTAGTGGGTCTTATGGCTTCATGGGCATCTTGAACATTCTCAGTTTTATTACTCTTTTTTACATAACCTACATACTCACTTCCATAATTATCTTTAATATAACCATAGGTTTCTTTAATAAACTCATCAGATAATCTTACGGAATCGGTTCTCATATAAGATATTAATCCTTCTGCTCCATCTTTTAGATTTATTCCTTCATATAGTTTTTGGGCTATCATCATGGTTTTCTTAGAGGTAAAACCTAGTTTTGTTGAAGCCTCTTGTTCTAGTGTACTTGTAGTAAAAGGAAATTTGCTTTTCTTAGCTTTTTCTTTTTTATCAATACTTTCTATTTTGAAGGCATTTGATAGTTTACTTAGTATTTCTTTGGCTTCAGATTCTTTTTTGATTTCTATTTTTTTATGATTATAGGTATCTAATTTGGCATCGAAGTCATTAAATTTTGCTTCTATCTCAAAGTATTCTTCAGGAATGAAGGCTTCTATTTCTCTTTCACGATCAACGATTAACTTTAGAGCTACTGATTGAACACGGCCTGCTGATTTACCTCCTGTTTTAGACTGCATTAGTTTACTTAGTCTAAAGCCTATGATACGATCTAGTATTCTTCTTGTTTCTTGAGATTTTACTAGATTATCATCTATTTTTCTAGCTTTATTAAATGAATCTAGAACGGCTTTTTTGGTTATTTCATTGAAGACTATTCGATCATAGTTTTCTTCTTTTAATCCTAAGGTATCGTATAGATGCCAACTTATGGCTTCTCCTTCACGATCGGGGTCGGTTGCTAGATATACGAAGTCTGCATCTTTGATATCTTTTTTTAATTCTTTTACTAATTTTGCTTTTCCTTTGATTATTTTATAATCTGGTTTAAAATTATTATCTATATCTACTCCAAAGCCATATTTTCCTGATGTTGATAGGTCTCTGATGTGTCCTACGGAAGATACTACTTTGAAATCTTTTCCTAAATATTTTTCTATTGTTTTACTTTTATGTGGGGACTCCACGATTACTAATTTTTTTGACATATAACGCTTCCTTTCTATGACATTATAACTATTCTTTTTATAAAATGCAAGTATTTTTTATTATTTTTTATTTTATGATTCCCTCTAAGCTATAATCTTAGAGGGTTATTTTTAGCTTGTAATCTAAAAATAATATATCAGCCATATCTATTATATGGTAGTTAATTATATATACTAAAATAGCCTCCGGTTAAGGAGGACTACTTATATGTAAACATAAGATTTCTCTTATGACATTATACTATATGCTGGTAGTTTGAGTTTTGTTCCTCTTTTTGGATATTTTTTAATGCATGAAAAAGAGATAATAGTTCATCATCCCTTTTTGAATTATATTTTGTTAATTTATTTTGTTTATAATTTTATTTCTACATTTTCTTTTTTAGCGTCTTCTAATTTAAATAACTCAGCTTTTTTGAATCCAAAGATAGCCGCTACTATGTTACTTGGTACTACTTCAATAGCAGTATTATAATTATTTGCAACATGATTATATATTTCCCTAGCATCTTTTAATTGGTCTTCAACAATACTTAATTCACTTTGTAGATTTAAATACTCAGTATCAGCTTTTAATTCTGGATAAGCTTCTACTACTGCTAAATACTTGGTAAGTTCATTATTCATTTTATTAGCGGATTTCATATCCATATGATTCTTGTTATTATATTCACTTCTTAATGCTGTAATTTTTTCTAAAGTACCATTTTCATGCTTACTATAACCTTTTACTGTTTCTACTAAGTTAGGCATTAAATCAAATCTTTTATTTAGACATATCTCAATATCTGATTTGGCTTTTTTCATTTTATTAAATAATTTAACTAGTTTATTATACTTAGCAATTATTACTAAAATAACGATTAATAAAACTGTTAAAACTATATATACTATACTTTCCATGTTCTCACCTCTATCATTCTATAGTAATCTTATTTACATAACCAGCTTCATCATAATCAAGTATTATATCATAATATTGAGTTGTTTTTTCAAACCAGTTAGGATCACTTGTTGGGATTTTTTCAGTAAAATTCTTTTTTATAGTTCTCATTTCATTTTCATCTTCTGTACAAGTATTTTGATAACATAAAGTAATTATATGGTCACTATTTTTCTTGTTACTACTTATAATATTATCTATATTGTTTGGTACATTACTTCTTATTGTAGTACCTGAATATAATTCAAGAGGACTATTAAATGAATCAATATTATGTTTTTCTAGTTGTTTTTGATATTCTTCATCGACTTTTGTTTTAGAATCTTCTATATCATTATATGTTTTATCAAATATGTCAAATAAACTTTTAGAATTTTCCTTTCTTTCTTTACTAACTAGAACTATTTTATTAATTAATATAACTACTATTACAAGAGCAATAAATATTAATATACCAAGTAGCCATGTTCTTGGTTTAAATTCATTATCAATTTTTTCTTTCATTTTTATTTTCTCCTTTTATTACAATATACATTTTTTGATGTTGTTTGTCAACATTCTTTTAATAAATTTTTTCTAATAAATTGGATGCTTTTTTATATTAATTCATATTCTCTTGATAATATTCTTTTATCGCTTGAGTATTCTACTACATATTTATTATCTTTTTTACATATTATTAAACCTATTGTTTTATCTTGAGTTAATTTTCTTAAACTATTATCTATATTTAGTTCTTTAATACATGAATAATATTTAATTTTCTTTTTGTCTAATAATTTAATTAATTCTTTTTCTAAATCGTTAAACTCACCACAGTTAAATATGACTTTTTTTACTTTAAAATTATTTATTAAAGTAATAGAGTCTCCTATATGATCTTCATCGCCACGTGATGACATACGTTTATGCATACGAATTTATATAAAGAAAAAACTGCAATTAAATCAATAATTACAGTTAATCATTTTTATATGTTTCTAAGTCATCAATTATATTTTCAATTTCATGATAAATTTTAAAAATGTTTTTTCTTCTTTTTATTATATTTTTAAGTCTATAGAATCTTCCTAATATTTTACCATGCTTTTCAATTTCTTGATTCATGAAATTTTTAATTGGATAATCTCTCTTCACCGCTCGTACAAAGCATTTTATTATTCCAGTTCTTTTAACAATTACAGTACCTTTTAATAATGTTATTGGTTTAATATCATAGATTACATTACCTTCAATTAATGCTTTTTTCTTTTTACTTTTGATAAAATCTAATATGTCATTATAGCAATTTACAAACTCTTCACCCTCACATATTTTTCCATATTTATTTTTTAAAAAAACTTTTATTTCAGTTAAATATTTATCCTCAACAACTTTATCAGTTGGCATTTCATATAATCTATCACAATTAATAACAATATAATTATCATCATTAATATATTTCAGTGTACTTGTTGTTTTACCGGAACCTTTTGTACCAATAACATTTATTACATCATCATTAGTCATTTTCTTTATATAATCTTTTCTGTCTCTAAATAAATATAATTTTGATTCCTTTGACATATAACCACATCCTGTAATTATTATATCACAATCATAATGAGTTTTTATCTTGAAATAGCTTATTTGAATCTTTTTTTTCTCTTTTTCTAATTCTTTTAAACTTTTTTCTGGAGTTGATAAATTTTCTGGCATTGTTCTATGATTTTTTTTAATTGTTTCTCTAATGTTTTTACCTATATCATAGTGAGTTTTATTAGCATTATTTTCTCCTATAATATTATCTTCTCTTAAAACTGCCTCTGTTTGAGTAATTCTAAATAAATTAGCTCCTAATTCTTCACTTCCCATATTATCTAGAATATCTTCTCTATATCTTAATCCTTTTCTTTTAGCAATATCATTAGCTGTATCACCATTGTATAGACCTTTATATCCACTATTATGAAATTTATCAAAGTTTTTAACTCCTGCATTTCTAGCTACAATATTTAAAGAGTAGTTTCCTTTTTTAGTTAAATTTCTTTGATAAAATCTTTTTTCATCTTCAGTTAGTTCACTATATTCTTTTTTCAGAAAATTCTTGTTTTCGTGTTTGAATAGCGAAATATGTTTGACCTAATGCAACCATCTTCTTTTTAGAATTAGCATTTTGAACTATTAAATAACATATATACCTAGATAACTTATAATCTTTAATAAATTCTTCTTTACCTTTACCAGTTATTATTGGCTTCCTGACTTTGGGAAGCCAATATGTATCATCATTATTACTATTTTTATATGATGTTACTGCTTTTTGGATTACATTATTGAAATTTTCTCATTTACTATATTCAAGCAATGGCATTAAATCTCTTGCTAACCAATATTCATGATTATTTTTATCAATATGTTTTATATCTTCAAATACTTTTTCAGTATATTCTTTTACTTCATTCATTTTATCAATCTCCCTCCTATGGACCACAAGTTTCTATCTTTAATTTAGTATTTTTAATTTTAAACATAATACTTCCATCTTGATCTGTTCTATAAATTTTTGAATCACTCAAATTGTTTAATACTTCTTTATTTGGATGCCCATACCTATTATTCTTTCCAATACTAATAATGCTGTATTTAGGATTAATCACATTTATAAATTCTTTACTACTACTTGTTTTAGATCCATGATGTCCTACTTTTAATACATCTACATTTGATAGATTATATTTATCTAATATATCTTTTTCTTTATCTATTCCAGCATCTCCCATAAACATAAATTTATAAACATTAAGTTCACTATAAATAACATTACTATTATCATTTTCATTGTCATATTCTTTTGTTTGTAAGAAATACAATTTATTATTATCTATATTTAACTCTTTAATACATGAATAGTATTTTATTTTCTTTTTATCTAATACTTTTATTAATTCCTGTTCTAAATCATTATAAGGGCCACAATTAAAGATTACTTTCTCTACCTTGAAGTTATTTACTAAGTTAATAGCTTCTCCCATATGATCTAAGTCTCCATGTGGTAACATAGGTTTATGCATACACATAAAAAAACACATCAAAAAAAAAGAATAATTAATTTGCAAATTATTCTTCTTAATATTTTTTTTTAGATCTGTAAATAGGTCCTTTTTGGTATACAAATTTTGATTGATAATTAATATTATCAATATCCTCTTCAGAGATAACTCCATCATCATAAATAAATATTGATTGGGGATCATGATGTCCAATAGCATTAGCAGTCTTCTGACCAAACAATAAATATTTTCTTGTGAAGGATAATCCTATTAACCCTTCTTCACTCATATTTTCATTTCTTGTAATTGACCATGTGTTATCAAAATAATAATACTTCCCATCAATTAATACTTTATTCCAAACATGACTGCATCCATATACTGATTCAACTTCTAAATCAACTTGAGGGTTATTCAATAATAAGGTCGATGCATTAGCTATTCCCATACATACTCCATTATTATCATTTATTACTGTTTCAACAAGTCCACTTTTACTTCTATAGTCAATATATTCAGGAAAATCTGGTGTAATAAAAGTTCCTTTTGAGGATACAGATTCATATCCATCTATATATTGTGTTTGACTTTGTATATAATCAGAAATAAGTGCAACCTTTTCTTTCTCGTTTTTACAATTAAATTTTGATAATTCTTCAATTTTTCTGGAAATACTAACATAATCATCATAAGATAACTTTTTATTTCCATTAATACTTGTAGGATTAAGATAATTTGATTGAGGATTGTTTATAAGAAAACAATATGTTTCTATTGAATCATTAAATTTGACACCCCACATCAAATAATTCAGAGGAATAGTTAAATTAATATTCCTCAAAATAGTTAAATCAATATATTCTCTATCTTTTCTTAATGAATCATCCATTAAAAAAGTTTTATTTATTATTCTTCTTTTTAAGATTTTATCAATAAATATGACACTTTCAAAATCCTTAAATTTTAATTGAATTTCCTTATCATGATCCAAAAGTTCAATTAATTTATCCATACTAGCTGATAAATCATCTATACTAATTACTATTGCATTTATTTGATTTGTATCAATATTATTTCCTGCAATATCACTATAACTATAATCCTTTTTAATTAATAACTTATCATTGCTAATGCCTGGCCTTCTTCTAGGTAATTCAACCATACTTGCACCTCCCTTTTTTAATGGCTAATATACTATCACATTATTAAATAAAAGTCAAGATCACACTAATTCATATTCTCTAACAACGATCCTCTCATCTGAGCAATATTCTATAACAAATTTGTTTTCCCTCTTACAAATTAAAATACCCATAGTATTATTGTTACTTATTTCTTTTATATTTTTATCTATGTAATTCATATACTTTTGAACCTGTGAAATATATTCAACTTTAAATTGGGTAACTTTTAATTCAATTACTACATAACAATTAAACTTTATATTAAATAATAACAAATCTATATAATGATTTCTATCACCTATTTTTATTTTATATTCACTACCTATAAAACTAAATGAATTACCAAGTTCTCTCATAAATGATTCTATATCTTCCAATATTAAATTATGTAATACTTTCTCAGTAACTATTTCAATATTATTTTTATTTCTAATTATTATAGGATTAGGGACTAAATCTTTCAATTCAATTTCATCAGCAAGTATTAATTTGTTTTTAGTTTCATTAGGTAATCTTTCATATTCCTTGTTTCTAATTATTTCTCTTAATTCTCTTTTAGATAAATTTTTTTCATATGCAATATTAATATAATATATCAATTCATTTTCATCTTTAATAGATAATAATTCAGAATAATGGCTCCAAGACAATTTGGTCGCCAGTGGCGACCGTTTTTCATCTTTAAATATTCTATAATATTGTCTAATACGTCTCAATGTTCTCTCATTATACTTTTTTCCAAACTCAACAGCCAGTCTAATTGAATAATCATTTAAAATATTATCTCCATACTTACTACCAGCTTCATCCAACAATTTACCAACCTCAAAATATGTAATAACTTTATGCCTTTCCTTTGAATAATCTTTTACTTTTGAATATATTTCATTATCAATTAATTTGTTTTTTATCTCATTGTAATAATTCATATTACTCCTTCCTACGGACTACAAGTCTCTATTTTCAATTCGTTATTTTTAATCTTAAACATAATACTACCATCTTCATCTGTTCTATATATTTTTGAATTTTCTAAGTTTTCTAATACTTCTTTATTTGGATGCCCATACCTATTATTCTTTCCAACACTAATAATGCTGTATTTAGGATTAATCACATTTATAAATTCTTTACTACTACTTGTTTTAGATCCATGATGTCCTACTTTTAATACATCTACATTTGATAGATTATATTTATCTAATATATCTTTTTCTTTATCTATTCCAGCATCTCCCATAAACATAAATTTATAAACATTAAGTTCACTATAAATAACATTACTATTATCATTTTCATTGTCATATTCTTTTGTTTGTAAGAAATACAATTTATTATTATCTATATTTAACTCTTTAATACATGAATAGTATTTTATTTTCTTTTTATCTAATACTTTTATTAATTCCTGTTCTAAATCATTATAAGGGCCACAATTAAAGATTACTTTCTCTACCTTGAAGTTATTTACTAAGTTAATACCTTCTCCCATATGATCTAAGTCTCCATGAGTTATTATTAAGTAATCTATTTTTTTAATACCTATACTTTTAAGATATGGTATTACTTCATTTTTTATTTTATATTCATTTTTACCAGTATCTATTAAGATGGTATTTTTGTTATAGGGATATTTTATGAGATGGCAATCGGCTTCTCCTACTTCGAACATTACTATTTCAAAATTACTATTTAGATAGGGAGATATATAGATTATTATAAGTAAGATGATATTTAGATAGAAGTATTTTTTATTTTGATATGATAGTAGGAATATTATATAATATAGTGCTATTATTAATAAACTTGGTTTAGGAAATATTATTTTAGTTATTTTTATTTTTGATATGAATAATGATATTGTTTCTAGAGTACTAGTAAATAAATATAAGATACTATCTAGTATAGGAAATATATATGTTAATATTGTTAGAGGCAATATTATTATACTTATTATTGGGACTAAGATAATATTTAATAAGATACTTATTATATTTATTTCATAACTATTATATATGGTTATAGGTATTGATACTAAGAATGATAAAAGTGATATATAGATTATTTTATTTATTTTGTTTTTATTTTTTAGTGTACTACTAGATAATACTAAGAAGAATGTTATGGTATAAGAATAGATATAACCTAAATCATAAATGATAAAGGGATTTATTAGAAGAGAAACTCCTAGTGTTAGAAGGAGAATATCTATTTTCTTTATTTTTAGTTTTAATAAATAATTTATGCTATATAAGATACTCATGACAGCACTTCTTAAAAGAGATGATGAGGGAAAGAGTATTAAATATATGATTATAAAGATATTAGTGATTAGATATTTTATTCTTTTATTGTAAGTTATTTTATTTAGATAAAGATAGATAATACTTACAAAGAAATTTATATGCATTCCTGATACGGAAAATAAATGAGATATACCATTTATGCGATAACTTTCTTTTATTTCTTTTGATAAGGTATTATCACAGAATAGTAATGTTTTTATATAGTTTGATGATTTTAATTTATCTATTTTTTGATAAAGGATATTTTTGATAGTATATAGATAATTATGATTGTTAGCTATTTTATTGATACTAGTAGCTTCGACTAGATAGTATATTTTTTTATAATAGAGATATTTTTGATAATTGAAAGTATTTTGATTGGTATTTTTACTGGGGGTTATTAATGTTCCTTTTACTTTTATTTTATCTCCATATGATAGATTATTAAATTCTTTATCTTGATATTTATATGTTATTAATAGTTTTTCTTTAGCTTTTATTTCTATAGTTATTTTATCTTCTTTGACTTCGTATTTGGTTACTATACCAATAAATTTTTTATCATCTTTTGTATACTTTGATTTAAAGGGATAGTAGTTTGTATATAATAATGTTATTATAAAGATTATAATGGTTATTATTTTTATTAGACGTTTAGATTGTAATATATGTCTTAATCTTTTCAAAAAGAGAGTCTCCTATTCCGGGAACATTCTTTATATCTTCAATAGTGGTAAACAAACCATTTTCTTCACGATATTCGATTATTGCCTTTGCTTTTGCTTCTCCTACTCCATTTATGTTTTGTAATTCTTTTTCATCAGCAGTATTAATGTTTATTAACTGATTATCAGTAGCGGTACTACTAATACAGGCATCATTAGTAATATCGCATTTTTCACAGACACAGTTTTCTTCTTTAAATTTTTCTAGTACTTCTTCAGTTGAATAAATTATGATAGTCATTTCATCTTCAACTACTTTGGCTAGATTTATTTTTGAAGTGTCTGCGCCTTCTAGAAGACCTCCAGCTAGTGATATGACATCATTTACTCTTGAAGTACTATCTACTTCATAGACACCAGGATTTACTACCATTCCTTTTATGTCAACGATTACTTTAGTTGTTTTGTCTTCTTTTTTATCTTCTTTTACTTCTTCTTTTTCTTCTTTAAATATATCTACTACTTCTTCTTTGGTATTTTTATTATTTTTATATATGATAAAAATAGTTCCTCCTAGTAAGAGAGATATACCTAATAATATTAATATTAACTTTTTCAAATTACTCCTTTCCTTCTTCATTTTGTTAATTATTTATTATAGTCATTATTTTTTACTTAGTCAATAGGAGAAGAATAAAATTAAGAAATACTACTAGATTTTATGATGAAAGTTTGATACAATGATGATGGTGATGTTATGCTTAGTATTAAAGATAATGATAAATATGAAGAGATTATTAAGTATTCTAAATTTATATCTTTTATTTTTAGAGTTTATTCTAAGAATGAAGTTAATGATTATATAGATAAAATTAAAAAAGAGTATCCTAATGCCACTCATTATTGTTATGGATATGTTATTGATAATGATATTAAGTCTTCGGATGATGGAGAACCTTCTAGGACAGCAGGAGCTCCTATTCTTAATCAGATTACTGGGAATAATTTAAATTATACTTTGATTATTGTGGTTAGGTATTTTGGTGGTGTTAAGTTAGGTGTTGGTCCTCTTACTAGGGCTTATGGTAAAGTTGCTAGAGAAGTTATTAGAGATAATAATATTATTACTTTGGTTAAAGGGTATGATATTATGATTACTTTTGGTTATAGTGATATTAAGGATATTGATTATATATTAAGAAATAGTTATATCGTAAATAAAGTCTTTGATACTAATATTACTTATAATGTTTTAGTGGATTATGATACTTTTGATAAATTAAATGGTTATAATACGAAGATTAATAAAAAGATATATATAGAAAAAGAATAGAACAAATTGTTCCATTCTTTTAATATCTTCCAAAACCTACTTTTTTAAATACTTCATAAGTTTTTTCTTTGGCTATTTGCATTGTTTTATCTCTACCACTATCTAATATTTCATTTATTTGATTACTATTCATTATTTCATTATATTTATCTTGAATTACTTTTAATGAATCTACGACAACATCTGCGACTTCTTTCTTTAGATTACCATAGTTATAATCTTTAAAGTGGTCTTCAGCTTCTTTAGTTGTTATTTTTTTTAATGATGAATATATGGTTAATAAGTTAGATATGCCGGGTTTGTTTTCTGGATCGTAATATACTTTACCTTCACTATCTGTTACAGCACTCATAATTTTCTTTCTTAATGTTTTTTCATTATCTAATAAATATATTACACCTTTACCTGACGGATCACTTTTACTCATCTTTTTTGTTGGCTCGGATAAGTCCATTATTTTAGCTCCTACTTCTGGTATTAATGGTGATGGTATTTTGAAAGTATCTCCATATGTTTTATTGAATCTTTCTGCTATGTTACGGGCAAGTTCTACATGTTGTTTTTGATCTATTCCTACTGGTACATAATCAGCATCATATAATAAGATATCTGAAGCCATTAGAATGGGATATGTAAATAAACCTACTGTTACGTTTTCTTGTTTTTTTGATTTGTCTTTGAACTGGGTCATACGAGATGCTTCTCCTATATAAGTATGGCATTCTAATACCCATGATAAATTAGTGTGATATAGATTTTCTGATTGTATATAAATGGTATTCTTTTTAGGATCTAGACCACAAGCTATATATAATGCTACATTTTTTATTATTCTTTCTTTTAATAATTTAGGATCTTGTTTTACTGTTATGGCATGCATATCAGGAACAAACATAAATGATTCGTATTCATCTTGGTATTTTACCATTTGTGATATACTACCTATTAAACTACCTAATGTTAATTCGCCACTTGGTTGCAAACCTGTTAATATTCTTTTCATTATTACACCTTCTTCTCATTCATTATATAATAATATGATATTTTTTTCAAGGTATTTACATAAAGTTCTTTTTTTGATATACTTGTTAAGTGAGGTAGATATGGATAAGTTTTATTTTTATTTTATATTATTTTTAATATATTCTTTTATTGGATGGACTATGGAGGTATGTGTTACTTTTCCTAAGTATAAGAAATTTGTTAATAGAGGATTTATGTTAGGACCTTATTGTCCTATATATGGATATTCTAGTATTATAATGATTCTTTATTTAAATCATTATAAAGATAATCCTTTGACAGTCTTTTTACTAGCAGTAGTAGTATGTTCTTTTATTGAATATATGGTTAGTTATTTTATGGAAAAGATATTTAAGGCTAGATGGTGGGATTATTCTAATAGAAAGTTTAATATTAATGGAAGAGTTTGTCTTAATAATGCTTTCTTTTTTGGAGTACTTGGTACTTTCTTAGTTTATTTTGCTAATCCTTTCTTTGAAGGTTTATTACTTAAGATTAATACTAATACTTTAAATATTATTAGTTTGATTTTGTTGATTATCTTTACTATTGACTTTATTATTTCGATGTATGCTTCATTTAAACTTAAGAATAGTTTATCAAAGATTGATAAGGATAGTACGGAAGAGATTAAAGAAAAAATTAAAGAAAAGATTGAGAGTAAATTTCTTAATAGAAGAATATTTAAAGCATATCCTAAATATAAGATTAATATTATTAAGAGACTAGAAGAATATAGAAAAGAAAAAATAGAGAAAAAGTAATTCTCTATTTTTTTAGTTTTCTTTTTATTAGATTTAGTAATCTTCTGAATAGATTTTTGGCATCGTTACTAACTACATATAAGATAAGGGATGTTAATAATGTTATGATGATAAATATTATTCCTAGTTTTAGTATTGTTGTTATGAAACCACCTGCTGTTAGTAGGAAGTAATTTTCTATTGGTTTTAGGGCTACTGATAGTACTATGAATAGTATGATTGTTATTATATAATATTTTAAGATATTTGATAGTTTTATTTCTTTAGTTATCTTCTTAGATATTAGATTTGATTTTAAGGCTATATTTACTAAGAAGGCTACTCCTGTACCTAGTAATATTCCATTTATGCCTAAGTAATTTATTAATATTATAGATAATATTAGATTTACTGAGGCACAGATAAAGATATGTTTTTTGTTATCTTTGAATAAACCATCAGCATTTATTAAAGCTACTAATGGGAAATATAAGATATTTAAAAATGATGTACTAGTAAATAATACTATAGTTATATAGTCTAAAATATAGTTTTCTTTACCTACCCATACGGATACGAAGCCTCTTATTCCAATCATGAATGTTAAGCACATACTAAAGGCTATTAGTATAAACATCATCATATATTCTTTAAATAGAGGGTATACTCTTTTTTCTTCTTTTTTGGCAAAGACATTGCCAAAGGAATAGACACTAGATAGTTCGACACGAGATGCTATTTCGGTTAGGAATCTTAATATATAATTATAGGTTGTATAGATACTAACCATTACAGGGCCATTGAAGCCCATTAGTAATAAGGCGTCAACATTATTTAGTATTAGATATCCTAATTGGGTCCAAGCTAAGTCTTTAGTCATTCTTACCATTGAGGTATCTTTTCGTGCTATTTCATGTAGTTCTGGATATTTCTTTTTGACTACTATTCTATTTATTATTTCTTCTAGTATTTTCATAGCTAATATTACTATTGCTATTGATTCTAGTGTTTTAAATTTGATAGTTACTACTACTATTAGGATATCACAAAGTAATTTTACTCCATTAAATATTAGGGAATAGACATATTTTTCTTGAGCTGCACTTAATACGGCCATATATGTTTGTCCTTTACCAAAGTATGATATTAGATATGATGTTGATATGATAAAGAAACATATTAGAGCTGATACTTTATAACCTTCTTCAAAGTTATAGAATAAGTGTAGTCCTAATGTTACTAAGAAGATTATTCCTAGTATGATAAAGCCTATTATTCTAAATACTTTTCTGGCTCCGCCATAAATGGCATTTATGTCATCTTTATTTTTTTCAGCAAATGGTTTATATAAACTATATATTACGGCATCAGAAAAGCCTGCTTGTGCTAAAAAGACATAAGATATTATTTGATTTATTGTTTGATAGTAGCCATTACCGACATCTCCAATGTATTTTATTAATACATCCATTTTGATAATTCCTACTACTCCGATTAAGAGATATGGTAATATATCACATATCATGTTTAAAAATATTTTTTTTGTTCTCATATTTACACCCTATATATATAATATCACAAATATTATTTTATATAAAGTAAAATATTTAATATTTGACATTTCTTTTGGGTCACTCTAAGCCTTAGGTCTATAGAGTGTTAACTTAAGCCTATAGTCTTAAGTTAAGATATCAACCATATTTATTATATAGAAGTTATTCTTCTTTTATTTCAGTATACATTATTAGAGCAGTAAAGCAATATATTTGTTCTTCACTATAGATACTACATGAACTTGATAGTTTGATATCAATGATATCAATATTATTTTCTTTGATAAAGGTGTTTATACTGTTTTCTAGATCTTTTTCATGTTCTTCATCTATTACTTTAACTTTCATTTTAATCACCAAAAAAAGTATATAATATTCTTTATATACTTTTTGTCATAATTTATCCTCTTTTTACATCATAATAGATTTTATTTTCTTTTCCATCATCAGTAGTATATTCGATATATAATTTATATTTTACATTACTTATATTTTCACTTGTTTGAATTTTCCCTTTTAATTCTATTTTATTATTGTTATCTTTTAGTAATTCTACTGGCTTATCCATTATACCTATAGATGGATAGGCTTCATCTATGATATAATTATGTATTAATAATGCTTTTACTTTATGCATATTTACTTTGGGATTATTTATTAATATACTATAGTTAGTTATTTCTTCTCCTTCTTTAGAGATATTGAAATAGACATTAAAATCTAATTCATCTTCTGGACTAAATGTTTCTTGTTTTTCTAATTCATTTTTATATTCTAGATAGGCTATTTTATCTTCTTCATTACTTGTACAAGCTGTTAATAATAAGATTGGTATTATTAATACTACTAATTTTTTCATTTGATTTGCTCCTCTATTCTAAGTAATCTATTATATTTGGATAATCTTTCACCACGGGACATTGAACCTGTTTTTATTTGACCTAAGTTTAGGCCTACAGCAAAGTCAGATATATAATTATCTTCTGTTTCACCGCTACGATGAGATATTATTGTTTTATAATTGTTATCTCTAGCAAGTTTTATGGTTTCTAGGGTTTCTGTTACAGTTCCTATTTGATTTAGTTTTATTAAGATGGCATTAGCGATATGCATGTCTATTCCTTTTTGAAGTAGTTTTTTATTGGTTACAAATAAATCATCTCCGACTAATTGGATATTAGATAATTTACTTGTTAATAGTTTCCATCCTTCATAATCTTCTTCAGCCATTCCATCTTCAATAGAGATGATATGATATTTATCTACTAGTGACTGATAGTATGATACTAATTCTTCTTTGGTATATTTTACTCCTTCTAGTAAATAGATATCTTCTTCTTCATTATAGAATTCTGATGCTGCTACATCGAGAGCAATATTTATATCTTTCCCTAATTCATAACCGCTTTTTGTTATGGCTTCTTTTATTAACTCTAAGGCTTCTTTGGCATCATTTATTTGAGGGGCGAAACCACCTTCGTCTCCTACTCCACATAATAAATTTCTTTCTTTTAGAACATTTTTTAAAGTATTAAATACTTCCGAACCCATTCTTAGGTTTTCATGGTATTCTTCTTTATTTGGTACTATCATAAATTCTTGGAAGTCTAGATTATTACTAGCATGAACTCCGCCATTTAAGATATTCATCATACATCTTGGCATACTGTATTCTTTTCCTAAGTATTCATATAATTCTAAACCTTTATATTTAGCAGCAGCTTTTAGATTAGCTAGTGAAACTCCTAATATGGCATTTGCTCCTAGTACTTCTTTATTTTCAGTTCCATCTTTTTCTAACATGATTCTATCTATTTCTTCTTGATTTAATGAATCTTTTCCTATTAATAATGGTTTTATAATATTATTAACATTGTTTATGGCTTTTAATACACCTTTACCATGATATCTATTTTTATCATTATCCCTTAGTTCTAATGCTTCATTTTTACCAGTAGATGCTCCACTTGGTACTGATGCTACTGCTTTTATTCCTGATTCTAGGGTTAATTCTACTTCTACGGTAGGATTGCCTCTGGAATCTAATATTTCTCTTGCATATATATTTTTTATTTTACTCATATTTAGCCTCCATATTAATTATAAAATATTATAAAGAAAAAATCAAGGTAAAAGAAAAAATAGAACACTTTGGTTCTATTAGTATGAGTCAACATTTATTTTAACTAATTTATTGTCCATATTGAATGAAGCTGCTTGTACTATAGTTCTGATGGAATTTATTGTCTTGCCACCATGACCTATTACTTTTGGCATATCTTCTGATGATACCATTACTTCAATTAGAATGGTGTTATCTTCATCGGACTCAAATTCTTTTACTGATACTGATTCGGAATCTTTTACTAGTTTTTTTATTATTAACTCTGTAAGTTCTACTAAATTATTCATTATTTACCTTGCTTTAAATTATGGTATTTTTCCATAATTCCTGCTTTACTAAATAAATTTTTAACTGTATCAGTAGGTATTGCACCATTGTTAAGCCATTTAATTGCAGATTCTTCATTTAATTTGATTTCTGCTGGTGTTGTTAATGGATTATAAGTACCGATTGTATCGATAAATCTTCCATCTCTTGGGCTTCTAGAGTCTGCTACTATAACACGATAAAAAGGTGCTTTTTTTGCTCCCATTCTTTTTAGTCTAATTTTAACTGCCATGTTTATCCCTCGCTTTCTTTATGTATTTTATCATAAAAAACATATACTGTCAACTGTTTTTTGTTACAGTATATGTTTGTTTTATATTTTTATGATGATATTATATTTTTGTTTCTAATTTTCTTAGGTATTATTAGATGGATCACTGTTTTCAGCTTGCTTTCCATCTACACTAGCAGTTAGTCTTCCTCCTTCTGATGTTCTATATGTTATATCAGCAGAAAATGATTTGCCGGCATCTGTTTCATCTTGGACATCATTATTATCTGTTAACCATATTAGTAATGTAAACTTTTTAGAAGGTGTTATTCCATCTACTGCCTTTGATAATGTAAATGCTTTTCCTAAAGAAAGATTAGTGGGATTATCTTTGTTAATGTGTGTTATATCTAAATAAACATTATCATTTTCATCTAATACCATATAGCTTAAATTTTCTAATCCGTTTAGATGAAAATCTATTATTCCTTCTATTTCTGATTTTTCTTCAAAATTGAATACTTCTAATCCATAAGCTAGACAGGCTCCGCGATCTAAATCATCTTTACATTTTTGCTTATATGCTACACTTATATACTCATCTTTTAAAGGTATTATTGGATAACCTGTATATACTGGTGAAACTCCTAAACCTAATCTTACTTTGCCCGCTGATACTGCTAATGCATCCATTTTACTCATTGTTGACAATGTAAAATAAGAAAATGTTCCTCCTATTAAAAGTATTGTCATACTTAGGATAGTTGTTACAAGTAAAAATTTATTTATTTTATTACTATTTTTTTCTTTCATATTTACCATTCCTTGCTATTATAATGATATCAAATTATTCATCTTTTTTCAAGTACTTTTTAATTTTTATAATTTTAATTTGTGATAATGGTTTCATTTTATAATAGTAGTGACGATATGAAAGATTTAGTTAAATATTTTATTATAGGTTGTAAAGAATTATTTTCTAATAAAGTACTTATAATAAGTTTGTCTATAATGAATTTATTTTTAATATCAGGTATAATATATAAAGAAATAAATAATAAAAAAGAACTTAATAAATATGAAGATTTAAAGAGTTAAATAACTGAGAAAATGGAAACTAAATTGGTAATTAAAAGAAAGTATTCCTAAAGAATAATTAAGTGATAATTTATTAAATATTGGTAAACAAACCACGGATACTATGAATGTCTCTAATAGGTTGGTCAGATAATTCACTTCATGATGCTGCTATTGTATTTGATGATAACCCTTATGTTTTGGTTATTTTAAGTAGTAGAGGTTATACTGAATATACAAGTTATTTTAATCAAATATCTAATCTTGTCTATGATTTTCATCATGCTTATTTGGATGAAAAAATTAATAGATGTACAAATATAAGTGAGTAAATACTTACTTATATTTTTTTATGCTAGAGACCTTAGGCTCTAGCATACCCCGGAATACTACAGGATGAAGGGGAAAAAAGAAAAAGCATAATTAATGCTTATTCTTAATAATATCTACTATTTCATTAGTATTATCTAAATTTATTTTAATACTATTACTATTATTCATATCTTTTAATTCTATAGTATTTGTATCTATTTCATTTTGTCCTAGTATAATAACATATGGGATACCGTTTTTATTAGCAGATTCTAATGCTTTCTTTACTTTTCTTTTATTCATTTCTATAATTACTTTTATACCGTTATTTCTAAGTTTAGAAGCAAGTAATAAACTTTCTTTATTAGTATCCATTGGAATAATTAGTAAATCATATAAACTATCACTAGTAGATTCTTCAAGTAATTCACATATTGGTACTAAACCAAACGATATACCAACAGCAGGATATTTGTTACCATCACCTATAAAGTTGGTAATTATTTTATCATATCTTCCACCACCACCAATGGCACAAGTTAATCTTTGCTTTTTGTCAAATACTTCCCATACTGTTCCAGTATATATTTCAAGTCCTCTAGCTAAATATGGTGTAAATCTAGCATATTCATTTAAATCTAAATAATCTATATATGAGAATAATTCTTTTATCTCACTCTTACCTTCGATAAATTCTTCATTATCAATATTCATATTATCTAATTCATTAATATTACACTTGAATAAACTAAATAAATTATCTAATTTTTCACTTGCTATATTGTATTCTTTTAGTTCTTCACGAACACCATCTTCTCCTATTTTAGCAAGTTTATCTACGGATAAGATTACTTTAGATGTTAACTCTTTATCAATACCTGACGATATAATAAAACCTTCAAGTAACTTACGATTATTTATTTCTACATAAACTTCTATACCTAGTTTTTTATAGCACTCGATAGTCATCATTAACATTTCAGCTTCAATAAATGATCCTTCTATACCGCATACATCGACATCACATTGATAGAATTCTCTTGCTCTACCTGTTTTTACTGGACCGTCTCTAAATACTTTACCTATTTCATATCTTTTAAATGGCAAGTTTATAGTCTTACCAGCATTCATACTTATTACTTTAGAAAATGGTACTGTTAAGTCATATCTTAATCCAAGTGTTCTATCACCTTGATCTTTTAAAGTATATACTTCTTTTAATATTTCACTACCACCTGAATACTTTGATGCTAATAAATCATAATAGCATAAAATACTAGTATCTAGTGGTAAATAGCCATACTTTTCAAAGGTATCTGTAAGAGTATTTACTACTTTTCTTCTTATTATCTCTTTACTTGGAAGACTATCTACTGTTCCTTTTACATTCATTATTTTCATTGTTTCACCTCTTTCTATGATTTTAATTTTAGTAACTCACTTAAATCGGTTATTGTTTGATATATGCATTCTTTTCCTGAGTCAGAAAACTTAATAGATATACCACCTTTTTCATGCCAATAATCTAAGTTTCCTAAAAAGTCATCTACTAAAATGTTACCTTTTGGATCTACAGCATCAGCCTTTCTTATTTCTTTTGGTACTGCTATTACTTTTACTTCAGGTAATACTTCTTTAAAATAATTTAATTTAGCTATTATTTCTCCATCTGAATTAACATGAGTTAGTATTTCTACATCATATACTTTAGTTAACTCTTTTATTTTTTCGATGGAATTATTTATTTCACCGGCTTCAATTATGAGTTCTTCCCAACTTAAATTTTTATAGAAATGTTCTATATCTTTTTCATTTGTTAAGCCTTTATTTTTTATCATTTTATAAGACATATTAATTGTATCTAGTATTACACCATCACAATCTAAATATAACTTAGTCATGGTTTTCTCCTTCTATTTTAATCCTATTTGTATTTCTTCTTTACCATTATAGAAGTTAGTTATTTTTTCACTTTCTACTTTGATAACTGTTGGATCAGATACTTTTAAACTACTTATATCAGAAACTGCTCCTGATGGTTCTCCTACAAAGTTACTATTGAAATCATCATGTAAATCAACACGATATACTTTATCATTTAAACTTGATACAATACTTGATACTTCGCTATCTTCATTAGTACTATCATAATAATATACATAATATAATTCTTCTACTTGTCTTAAGGAATCACCCGCTAATATTTTATTTGTAATAGTAGTCTCTTCATTATCACTACTATTATTTTTCTTATTTGTTCCAAAATCTTTAGTTACAAAGATACTTGTTAGTAGATATAATACTATAAATAATACTAGTATTACTGCTACTATTATTACTAATGTTTTAGGTTTCATAGTATTAAAATCTTGCTTCTTTACTTGTAATTCTTTTACATTTTTTCCTTCTCTTTTCGCTTGTTTTCTTTTTAATTCTCTTCCCATTATTTTCACTTCCTTACTTATTTTTATTCAATCATTTTAGTATCATCTAATTTAGTTATTCCTACAATATTACCATCATTTGCTAAAATGTTTATTTGCCTTCTGGCAGTTTTATTTAACTTTTCAAGTCTATCTTTTTGACTAATATTATTTTCTATCATACTAGCATTTAATACTTCTAAATTAGATAAAACAACTAAATGTAAAATATCAGTATAATCTCTAATATTACCTTCTTTATCAGGATTATTTTCTCTCCACTCTTTAGCGGTCATTCCAAATAGTGCTACATTTATTACATCGGCTTCATTTGCATATATAAATAATTTTTGTTTATCTGTAAGTGTTGGTACTATATTTTCTTTTATACTATCAGTATGTATTCTATAATTTGTTTTTGATAAACTTCTTCTTACTGACCATTCTATTCTTTCCTGGTATGTTTCATTATGCTTTAATCTTTCAAATTCTTTAATTAAATATAACTTAAATGCTGGATCTATCCAGGAAGCAAATTCTAAAGCTATATCAGGATGAGCAAAGGTACCTTTACTATATTTTCCACTACTTGGTATTATACCTATTGCATTAAACTCTTTTTTCCATCTGTTTGGTGTCATAGTAAATCTATTGTAAGGGACTTCATCAATTTTAATTCCGTGGGATTTCACAGAATTAAAATCAGGATTATTTAGTTCTTCCCATAACGAATAGAATGAAAATGAATTTCTTGTTGACATCCAGTTTCTAATAACTCCAGACGGATCATTAGGGTTTATATAAGATGCTAAATCAGTTAAAGAAATATAATCAACACCATTAACTCTCATTACTTTAACTAAATTATCTTTTACATGCATTTTGGTTATAACGTTATCATTCAATGTAGCCCACTTCCTTTCTATTGTTTACTATTACTTTCTTTCACTTCCTCACTTACTTATTATAATATATTTTTAATTACTTGTAAATTAGTAAAAGACATTCTTTAGATATAATCCTTCTGGATTAGCAGTCTTCATGGCTTCTCTTCGATCTTCTTTTTCTAATATCTTTATTATATCTTCACTCTTTAGTTTTCCTTCTCCTACCGCTATTAGGGTTCCTACCATATTTCTTACCATATATCTTAAGAAACCTGTTCCAACAAATACTAAAGTTATTTTATTGATATCTTTAGTATCTCTTATTAAATTGGTTTGAGATATTGTTCTTACATAATCGTCTTTTTCTTCATCAGTTTTAGTAAATGATTTAAAGTTATGTGTACCTTCAAAGTATTTCATAGCCCTTTCCATTTCTACAACATCTAATTTATTATTATGTTGATAGACATAGTTTCTTTCTAATGGGTTATATTCTCCCATATTTAATATATAGATATATTCTTTTCCTATCGCAGAAAATCTTGCATGAAAGTCACTACTTACCTCTTCTACTTTTCTTACAAAAATATCTTTAGGAAGAAGACTATTTAATCCTTTGGCTAATTTTTCTAAAGTGATATTCATATCTAAATCAAAATGAATTTTTTGAGCCATAGCATGGACTCCAGCATCAGTTCTTCCTGAAGCATGAATATCTATTTTTTTACCTCCACTTATTTCTTTTAGTGCTTTTTCTATTTCTCCTTGAACAGTACGCATCTTTGGTTGTTTTTGATAACCAGAGAAGTCTGTTCCATCATAACTTACTGTTATTAAGTATCGCATAATCTTTCCTCCTTAATAAAATATTACTATACTTAGTATTAATATATTTAAAACTAGTAATAAACTATCTTTTTTCTTCCATTTATTAGTTCTTAAATTAGTTCTTGACTTTCCATAATTATATAGTCTTAAATCCATGATATCTCCTAGTGACTCAGACTTCTTTAATGATAAAACAAACATTGGTATGAAGACTCCTACTAAAGTGGATATTTTATCTTTGATATTTTTATTATCAAAGTTTATTCCTCTCATCTTTTGGGCTTTTATTATTCTATCTGCTTCCATAGTAAGAGTTGGTATATATCTAATTGTTAATGTTATTATCATAGCTATATCATTTACTGGTATATAATTATTAAATGGTCTTAACATTCTTTCAATACCATAGGTTATTTCACTAGTACTAGTAGTATATGTTAAAGCACTACTATAGATTATGATAAATATTAATTTATATAAATCATAGATGGTATTATTTATATTAAATATTAAATCTATTATTAAGATAAATACTAAGAATATTTTTATACTATATATATTTCTTAGATATGTTAAGATATTTATATCACTATATATCATCATAAGTATTAAATAACTTGTTAACATTATTATATCTTTATAACTATCAATAAAGAAAATACTTACTATCATTATTAGTAGTGATATTATTTTAAATACTGGACTTAATTTATGAACTACTGAATCTCTTTCATAATACTTACCAAAATTTATATTAGTTAACATTACGATAGATATCTTTCATTAACTCTTTGATATCAAAGGTCATTTCTAAGTTTATATTTTTCTTTTTATTGGCAGTATTTATGAAATCTACTATTTGCGGTATGGAAATACCTGCATTTTTTACTTTATCCATATTAGTCATAAGTTCTTTATTTGTTCCTTTACTAGTTATTTTACCTTTCTTTAAGATAACATAATTATCTGAAATCTTTAAAGCAAATTCTATATTACTAGTAAATATTATTATTGTTTTATGATAGTTATTTTTTAGTCTTTTTAATAATTTTATTAGATATTCTTCTTTTTTGTTATCTAAGTAAATAGTGGGTTCATCTATAATAATTAGTTTAGGATTTAGTGATAGAACTACTCCTAGTGAAAGAAGAGATTTCTCACCACTAGATAAATTAAAGGGATTCTTATCTAGATAACTATTATCTAAACCAATCATTTTTAGGGTATCTTCAATTCTTTTTTCGATATTATCTACTTTATAATTATATTTATTTAAACCAAAAGATAATTCTTCTTTGACATTACTAAAGATAAATGATTCTTCAGGATTTTGAAAAACATATCCTAATTCTCTTCCGATATAACTATTAGTAATTGTACCAGTATAACCAGTTATTAAACCAGATAATAAATAACTTAGTAGGGTTTTACCACTACCAGAAGATGATATAACGGTAGTTATTTTTCCTTCGGTAAATTCATAACTTATGTTTTTTAGTTTGTCTTGGTATGATACTTTATCTAATTTTATGGCCATAATTTATCCATTACCTCCCCACTATCAAAATATACTTTGTCTAATAAATCATATAACATTAAATTATGAGATAATTTGACAATGAATGGTAAGTTAAAACCTAATTTTTCTAATTTTTCATCTTGATATATTTTTTCTTTAGTATCATACATAACTATCTTACCTTTATCTAATACTAAGATATTATCTGATAATAAGGTATCTTCTAAATCATGAGTTATTAGTATAATAGTAAGTTTATATTCTTTTTGATACTCTTTTAATACTTTAAAGATTAATTTTTTATCACTGGCATTTAATTTATATATTGATTCATCTAAAAGTAATATCTTTGGTTTATGTATAAGAACAGAAGCTATCATTACTTTTTCTTTTTCAGAGTTTGTTAATTTATCAGGAGATAATTCTAATATGTCTTCTAATTTAAATTTCTTAGCTATCATATTTATACTTGAAGTCATTTCTTTTTTACTATATTCTAGATTTTCTAAAGTAAAGGCTAAATCATCTTTTACTGTTTCTCCTATAAAGTGATTATCAGCATTATCAAAACAAACTGAGAATTCTCTTCTTATTTTTTTCATATAGAAGTCATTTAATAAATAACCATCTATTGCTATATATCCTTCAGCTTTATATAAACCTATTAGTATCTTAGCTAGAGTACTTTTACCTGAACCATTTTTCCCTATAATAGTGGTAAAACTTCCCTCTTTTATTTCTAAATTAAAATTTCTAAATAAATAATCTTCTTTTTTATATTTAAATGACATATTCACTATCTTTATAATACTCTTCTCCATAACTTCCCTCTTGTATTTATTATTATATATTAAATACATATAAAATTCAAGGTTAGAAAAGGAAAAAATCTCTTTATTTGAAGATATTTTCTTTTGTATCACTTGTGTATATTAGTATGAATACAAAAATAAAATTAGTAAAGAAAAAGAGGATTAATCCTCATTTAAATATTTAACTAGAATATCATCTAATTTAGTTTTAGATATAGGTAATGTTAGGTACTCAATATTTTCTTTTTGATAATCATTTAGAGTAACTAATACTATCTCTAATTTATAACCTGCGACTAGGGATAATTTATTAATTGCTTTTTTAAAGTCATTAGTATTCTTAATATCATAATTATCTATTCCATATATATGTTCTGATAAGAATACTAGGTCAAATGTTTTATTACTACTAAGTAATTCATTTAGTTCATTTACACTACCTGCGGTTGTTATATTTACATTATAATTCATTAGTAGTTCTGATAGATTTCTTATATCATTATGACTATTAAGAGCTACTAAAACATTCTTATCACTGGCATCAAAGTATTCTATTTCTTCGTTATCATTAATTTCTTTTACTTCTTCTTGTCTTTGATATAAAGAAAATTCAAATATAACTTTACTTCCATCTTTACTTATAAAATTATGTCCTCTTTGTAAATCTATTAATTTTTCATATATTTCATATTCTATAGATTTGTTTGATAATGTATATTTATTATCTTTTTCATACATATCTAGATTATTATATTTTGAATCTACGACTAAAGAGAATTTTAAATGACATTTATTTCTAACTAATAAATTAGATATTTTAATACTTAGAATATAGTTTTCAAAATTCTTACTAATAAAATCTACTAAATAAGAAAATGTCTGTACTATATTGGTATCACTACCATAAAGTACTTTAGGTAAAGTAGATATTTCATAATTTACTTCTTTATTATTCTTTTCTAATATTCCTTTAATATTATCTATTAGATTACTTGTTTGATATTTTCTTTCTTTAATACTATAATCACTACTTTCTATTCTAGTTATATCCATTACTTTATTTACTTTATCTACTAATGAAAGAGTTGTTTTTTGTAATTCTTTTATTTCTTCTAAGGATAGTGATATATTATTTTTATTTATTTTTTTATTACTAAAGTTTGCTATTTCTGTAAGGGGTTCTTTTATACTTATAATTAAATTATTTATGGTATTTGAAGCTAATTCATTTCTTTTATTTAATAATTCTTTAGTATATTTTAATTCTTTTGATAATTTTATATCAGGATTTTCTATTGTAAAATACATAATATAGATTATTATTGATAATGAGAAATTTATTAGTAGCAAATCTGGAAATATTTTTTGTATTAATATCATTATACCTAGTATTACCAATAAGAAATATACTGGATAATATTTTTTATTCTTTAGTTCTCTATGATTAGATATTATTGCTATAATCATAATGACAAAGCATAGGACTGCGAGCAAGTAGATTACTTCTACTCCACTACCTGTTGGTAATAATAAATCTCCTACTTTATTTATACTTATTGGTAATGTTATGGTTATTATTGATAATATAGTAAAGATTATTGATGATATTACTAAGATTATTCTACATTTATCATTATCTTTATCTTTTAGTTTTAATGTTACTATAACGGTATATAAGGTAAATAGATATAGCCAGGTAACAAAACCTAAAAATAGAAACTTTAAAGCAAATAAATAAAGATTTGAATTTTCAGGAATGTTATTTCTAACTAAGATAAATGCATATATTTCTATTAATCCTGTTATTATAGTAGTTATAATTATACTATGATATATTTTATTTTCTGATATACTAAAGTTTGTTTTGAAACTATATATTATAAATAATAATATAGAGAATATTACTCCTGCTATTGTAAAGCATATACTATACATATCTTCCTCCTATTCTTTATTTAATTTTATCATATATTTATTAAAATTACTATACCTTTCATGAAAATCCAAGGTGTTTTCATGTTCTTCCTAGCCTATAGTCTAGGAAGAAATAACAATAAGATATTATATTTGGGGTGTAGACTTTCTAACTAAGAATATTCTAAATAAAAAGAAGATAACTAGTATCTTAACTATATATTTGGAAATATTTTTAATAAAAGAAGTATTCACTCTAGAATATTATAGATATGGTTGATATTTATTTTAAAACTTAGAATAAGGTTTAAAATAACCCTCTAAGATTATAGCTTAGAGGGTATATAAATAATTATTTTAATATTTTAGTTTTACCTTTTCTTGGTACTATTATATTACCATTTATTTCATAAATATTATTATCAAAAATATCTTCTTTCTCTAGTTTTACAAAGTCTACTTTTTTATTTACTTCAGTAAGAGGTATTTCTTTAGTAATAACATAATATTTAGGAATATAAAGTTCTTTTAATTTAGTATATATTAATTTATTTAATTCATTAATAGTAGTTTCTTTTTCATCTTCATTATTAAAGATAATATGACATACTGGTATTTCTCTTTCAATAGAATCTTCTTTTTTTACTACACAGCAATCAAAAACATTATGATGAGTTTTAATTATTTCTTCAATAGCAGTTAACCATACTTTATCACCACTTCTAGTAATCATTCTCTTAGCTCTACCACAGTGATATATTCTACCTTCTTTATCCATATAACCATAATCACTAGTATGAAGCCATACTTTACCATCTTTATGTTTCATTAATACTTTATCTGTTTCTTCTTTATCTTCAAAGTAACCTTTCATAACAGTAGGACCACTTATACATATTTCTCCTATTTTACCTTCTCCAAATGGTATTTCGTTATTATTTTCATCAAACATACTAACATTAACATTAATAAATGGTATTCCTATACTACCTAAAGCATAAGCTATTTCTTTGGAATAAGTAGCTGCTGCTGTTGACTCACTCTCACCATATCCCTGTTTTAAAGTAGCATTACCACCATGATTTCTTATATATTCGTTAGCGGACTCTTCTTCTGCTACGGTAAGTTTATCTCCTCCAGATATTGGACTTGTCATAAATGATGTATCTTTTATAATATTACTATCGACCATTTCTTTAAATAGGATTGGTCCTGATAAGAAAATATTTGGTTTATATTTATCTAGTAATAATGGATATTCCTGAGGTGTAAAGAATGGTATTAATTCTACTGATACTCCGCAACATAATAAACAATATGTAGCATTGTAGTAATAGGCTACTGATGGTGGTAAGATACTCATTGAAGTTTTACCTACATCAAAACCTAAATCTCCTAATTTAAAACCATAAGCACTACTATTTAGATTAATATTTGATAGAGGTACTCCTTTAGCATTACCAGTAGTTCCTCCAGTATATACTATTACTGATGTATCACTACCTATACCCATAGGTTTATTAAGTAGTTTACCTCCTCTAGTATATTTCTTCCAGTCTTTAAATGACATAAATCTTTTATCTATCTTATATGAATCAGACTCTCTTTCTTGTTTCTTCATATTAGTTAGAATATTTTCTAATTCTTTATATAATAATTTTGGATTATTACTGTGTACTTTACCTTTAGCATTTTCTACTAACATATTTAATTTTTGTATACTAGATAATTCTTCAAATAATGACATACAAATAATACTATCTAAAGTATCTACTTCTTCTATACCTTTACTTACTTTTTCAGTTATTAGTGGTACATCTGTTATAAAGAAATACTTAGATTTTGTCTTTACTAGAATATCTTTAATTCTATCTTCTGCTTCATCAAATTTTATTAGATTAGCAGTAGCTCCTAGTTTGGATAAAGCAAACCACATAAAGATTATATCTGGATTATTAAGCATCATAAATGATACTATATCTCCTCTTTTTATATTCATTTTATTAAATCTCTTGATATATTCTTCTACTTTACTTATTAGATCTTCTCTTGTATATACTTTACCACAATATGATAAAAGTTTTATATTACCATAATGTTTTGTTACTTTTAAGAAATAATCATAAGTATTCATATTTGTATCTAAGTAAGCTTTCTTTTCATCTGAATAGGTATCAATATCGATATTATAATACTTAAGCCATGGTTTTACATTAGATGCTAATGTTCCTTCGACTCCTCTTTCTTTATCAAGAACAAAATTTTCACCATTAAATCTTTCTTCATTTATATTTATTTTCATTTAAATCCCCTCCAAAAACAATATTATTATATCATAAATTGTTAAATAGTCAAATTATTCATTGATATAAGAGTTTATTTTATGGTACAATATATTAAAGAGGTGACATAAATTGGGTAAGACTATTACTAAAGTTATAAGAGTAGATAATGATACTAAGAAATTAATGAATGAATTTTATAAAGATATGAAAAGAGATAAAACTCCTCCTTATGCTGTATTTCAAGCTGATACTGGTGATACAATAGTTACTTTATATGAGTCTGGTAAGGCTATGTTCCAAGGGGTAAGTGCAGATATTGAAGCTGGTATGTGGGAAAGTATTAGAAAAGATAAAGATAATATTGATTATTTTATGGATACTAAAGATACTAAAATTAAAAAAGAAGAGCAAGTAGATATTCCTAGTGATATTGCTTCAGTTGGTTCTGATGAAGTTGGTACTGGTGACTACTACGGTCCTATTGTGGTTACTGCTTCTTTTGTTAGTAAAGATAATATTCCTTTCTTAACTGAACTTGGTGTTAGGGATTCTAAGAAATTATCTGATGAACAAATTCTTAAGATAGTACCTAAGATTATTAAAAAAATACCATATAAAACAATTATGTTATCTAACAAAGAATATAATGATAATTATGGTAAAGATATGAATATGAATAAGATTAAGGCTGTACTACATAATAAGGTATTAACTGAAATGGTTAAAGATAATGATTATGATTATATTGTTGTAGATCAGTTTGAACCTGAAAAGAGTTATTATAATCATTTATCTGATGTACCTAATCCTTTAAAGGGTATTACTTTTATTACTAAGGCTGAAGATAAATGTCTTTCAGTAGCAGTATCTTCTCTTATAAGTAGATATATTTTTATTAAAGAAATGGATAAACTAGGAGATAAATATGGTATCTTTTTGCCTAAAGGGGCTAACTATTATGTTGAAGATGTTGGTATTAAATTAGTTAATAAATATGGTGAAAAGATATTACATGATATTGCTAAATTAAACTTTAGTAATACTGATAGAATATTAAAAGAAGTAAGAAAATAATTTCTTGCTTTTTTTATTTCTAGTAAAGCCTATATTAGTCTTTACTAGTCATTTGAAGCCCTAGTGGTCTTCGAATGAATATCAGCCATATCTATTATATTTGGGGTGAACACTTTTTTAACTTGAGGTCGAAATTTTCGACTTCAAAATTATTATTTCTATATTAGAATATTCTTGCATATATTTCTTTTTAAAATGCCTGCTAACATAGTAATACCATACTCAGTAAATACATAAGGTAGATATTTTCTATGTTCTCCACGTCCATTCTTTAAGGTGCCATTTTGGCACCTTAAAGATATATATTCAGCAGTAGTTATTTGAAAACAGTAATTTTCTGGAAATCTATTTATATTTATAAGAACCTGTCTATTTAACTGCTTTGTTTCATAACCAAATAACATAGCTAAATCAGAATCTAACATTACTTGTTTACCTCTTATTTCATAAATTAAATTCTCTATCTTTATATTATCTTTTACTATTATTTTATTCATTTAATCATTCTTTCTTTTAATAAAATAATAACTCTTTTATCATTGTCTTATCGTCTATAATAACATGGTAATAAATACAAGTCAATATAAAAAAAGCAAGATATATTAATCTTACTTTAGATACTATAATATTATTGTTAATCAGCAAGACCTTAGGCTTGCTGATTCCCTGAGAGATTTGATGCTCGAAGGGCTAATCTTCTACAAAACTACCTATTACTTTAAATACTCCTTCTATTCCTTTCTTTAGAATACTATTTACTTTAATAGATACTTTATTAGTACCTTTAGTTAGAGTACTAGTATAATCTTTCTCAGTACTTACTAAATAATCTTCTCTTCTTACATCTTTACCCTCTTTAATATCTTGTTCAAACTGTTTCATTGCTTCATTAGTCATAACCATCTTATTTTGTAAGTTATATTCATAATAACCTGTCTTCTCTATTATGTAACTAATTACAAAGGCTAAAAATAAACTAAAAAATATAATTTTAAATATCTTTTTCTTATTCATGATATTACCCCTTTATATAATAATATAATATGTTAGATATAGCTTCAGTAGTATTAAGTACTTCATCAATATTATTATCTACTCCTCCTAGTTCTATTAGAATACTATTAGAACTAATATCTTGATTATAAATACCATCTACGCCTGGACCCTCCTTTTTATAAATACCTCTAGATAAACCTGGATAATATTTATTAGCTATATCATTTATCTTTTCTACATTACTTATATTTTCTTTATAATTATTATGTTCTAAACCTACTACAAAGAGTATCTTAGCATATACTTTACCATTAATAGTAGTAGTTGTTATATTTTTGTTTACTGAATCTCTATGAATATCTATAAAATATTTTAATGAGTTATATTTATTCTTTTTATCTAGTATTAATATTCTTGATGCTTTATAACTACTAGCATGATTCCAATTATTTATATTTAAAAATTCTGTCATATTAGTATCCTCTACTAAGGTAGATAATCCTTTACTATTTAATTTTTCTTTTAATAAGTATGATGCCATTAATACATTAGGAGTTATTCCATATATATCTAAATTAGTATTATTATAGTTTTCTAATTGATGGGAATTATAAATATATATTATAGGATTATCTATATCTACTGGGTTAGGATCTTCTATATAAGAACTTATTTTCTTTAATTCTTCTAAATTACTATAGTCATCATTATGAGATACTTCTAGTACTTTTTCATTATTACCATACATTAATACTCCTTGATCAAGAATACTACTTGGATTTTTTAAATCGATATTAAATAAAAAATTAGTACTAGTATTTACAATATTTACTAATTTATAGTCTTCTAGTAAATGACTATTACCTCCTCCTAGTAAGAAGTTTATAAACTTTGTATTATTTATCTTAGTACTATTCTTTAAAGAGTAGTAGAAGGTTATAGAAAATATACTATATATTATAACTAGATAAAAAAATGATTTTCTAATTATTCTTTTGCTATTATTCTTTAATTTCATCTTTCCTTTCATAAGATCACCTTTATGATAAGTATATATTAATTTATATGAAATTAATGTCAAAAAATAAGCATATTACTATGCTTATTATAAATCTAATCTAAAATTCTTTAATTCATCAATAAATTCATCTGTTTCTTCATCATCAGTTATATTATATATTTTATCCTTAACTTTCATTAATTCATCATAACTTATTATAGCTTCTTCTTCTTGTTTCTTTTCATAATCTGTAAGTTCAATATTTGATGGTTTTGTTTCTTCTTCCATCTTTTCTACTATCTCACTAGCAAACTTCATATTATCATTTACTTCATAAGCATCTTCCATCTCTTCTAGCGGAGATATATTAGGATCCTCATAAGTCATACCTAAACCATTATCATAGTTTACACTGTTAAAGTCAAAATTATCTAGATTTTCTCTAGCTATGTATTCTTCTTTCTTCTCAATATGAATTGGAGATACTGGTTGTTTACTAGATATTTCTCTTAAAACATTCTTTTGATATAAGTTATTTTCTTTTACTTCTTCTTTATCTTCTTTTATTTCTTCTTTTACTACTGGTATTTTTTCTTCTTCTTTATTAAAAACTGGTTCTTCTAGTGGAACTTCTTTAGTCTCTACTGGAACTTCTAACTGTTGTTGTTTTAAAATATTATTATTTATTTCTTTATTATCTTCTACTTTTTCTTGTTCTTCTTTTAGTATTTTTACTAATTTCTTATTTTTATTTATTAATATTATTGATATAACTACTAAGAAAATAAAAAGAAATATTATTATCCAAAAGAAAAATAAACTATCACTAGACAAATTATTATAAAAATTATTAAATGAATTTATCATTTTTGTCAACTCCTACTACTGATATAATTTATTATAGAGGCTACATAAATAGTGGCTGTTTCTACTCTAAAAATTAAATTTCCAAATGATACTCTATTATAACCATTACTTACTAGAATATCTTCTTCCTTATCACTAATGCCACCTTCTGGGCCTATCACCATTATAATTTTAGCACAATCTTCTATACTTTGTAAATAGTAATTAAGTAGTTTTTCTTTTTCTTTAGTCGAAGCTACTAACTTTAAGTCGGCGTCTTCTTTAGTTAAATCTTTGATACTTTTTATATCTTCAATTATAGGGATATTAGTTCTTTTGGATTGTTCACTTGCTTCTTTGCAAATACTTTCCCATCTTACTTTCTTTTTATTAAATCTTTCTTTATCTAATTTTACTATACTACGTTCCATACTTACTGGTATTATTCTAGATACACCTAGTTCAGTTAATTTTTGTAGTATTAAATCCATCTTTTGTTCTTTTACTAGAGCTACCGCTACTGTAAGTTCTATTTTTGTTTTTTTATCTTCATCTAATTTTTCTATAACTTTTATATTAAATGGTTCTAAACTAGTTATTTCACATATATGTAATTTATTATTATAAACTACTTCTATTTTATCATTTATATTCATTCGCATTACTTTTTTGATATGTTTTATATCTGATTCTTCTAATAACATATCTTTATTTTTTATAAAATATCTTTGCATAATTATCCCTCTCTATATATAATTATAACAAAAAAATTAGACTTTTTATCATCTAATTTAATTTTTTATCTATGAACTAATACTTTAGTACCTGCTTCAACATTATCATAAATCGTCTCAGCGGCTTCATTAGGCAAATTTACACAACCATGACTACCATTTTCTAAATAGATATCTCCTCCAAAGGTACTTCTCCAAGAAGCATCATGAAGACCATTATCTCCATCAAATGGTATCCAGTAATCAACGTGAGAGCGATATCCAGGTCCTACTAAATAAGTATCACGTTCCTTATATGTAACAGAAAAATATCCCTTATAAGTAGGAGTTTCAGGATTACCCGTTACTGTATCAGTAACAAGTAAAATCTTTTTATCCTTATATAATCTAACAACTTGATCACTAATATCAACCTCTACAAATAAATCAGGTAACATTTCAATAGAATCATTATACACATATCCAACCTTCATATTTCCTTTTTCTACAAAGTAATGAATCATAGCCATATCATCAGTAATATTATAAACAAATACTCTTTGATATTTGTCAATAACCTCAATCTCATTCATTTTAGAATCATATAAAGGTGTATCATTAGTAACATATGCAAAATTATGAACTCTAACAATATTCTTATCTTCCTTTGTATTATTTTGATCTACATCAATAACTACTTTAGGAGGTTCAACCTTATTATTATCATCATTCTTTTTATTCTTAGAAGTACAACCAGTAGTAAATAATAATGTACCCGCTAATAAAGCACTAGCTATTCTTTTCTTTGTTTGTTCTTTCATAAATATCTCCTTTTCTGCATTAATTATTATATCATCTTATAATTATAAAGCAATACTTTTAATAGAAAAAGAACTATTTCTAGTCCTTTAACTTTCTATTATATTTAGTAAATTCACTATCATCATCTAATTCTGTTTCTGATAATAATTTAAATAGTTCTTTTTGTTTTCTATTAATCTTTGAAGGTATTACGACATTAATGATAACATACATATCACCTTTCTTATTATTAATATCACTATCTATTCCTTTACCTTTTAATCTTAATTTAGTACCATTTTTAGTACCATCAGGTATTGTTACATAAGCATTACCATATAGTGTTGGTATTTCTTTTTTACATCCTAAGACTGCTTCAGTTATAGTAAGTGGTACTTCTATATAAATGTCATTACCATCTCTTTTATAGAAGGAATCTTCTTTTACAGCAAATTCGATATATAAGTCTCCTGGCTGTCCTCCATTAGTACCGGCTTCTCCTTTACCCGCTAATCTTAGTCTATTGCCTGTATCTACTCCTTTAGGAATAGTTACAGTAAGAGTTTTCTTTTTAACTACTTTTCCTGTTCCTTTACAAGATGTACATATTTTATCAAATGATGAACCTGTTCCACCACAATGTGGACAAGTTGTTCTTGATAAGAAAGAACCAAACATTGTACTCTGCTGACGAGTTACTGTTCCGGATCCTTTACATTCGGGACAAGTATGACTATTGAAGCCACCTTCGCCATGACATTCACTACACTCATCTTCGCATTCTACTTCGATATCTCTCTTACTACCATGAACTGCTTCTTCAAAAGTAACAGTCATTCTGTATAATAAATCACTACCGGCTTGTTTTCTTTTTGAGCCTCTAGAAGAACTTGTTCTAAAGCCAAAGTTTTTAAGTACTTCTTCCATGATATCACCATAGTCACTAAAGTCAAAGCCATCAAATCCTGAGAAGCCACCTTGAGCATTAGTAAATGCACTATGTCCGAATTGATCGTACTGTTTTCTCTTATTCTCATCTGATAATACTGCATATGCTTCTTGACACTCTTTAAACTTTTCAGCAGCATTTTCTTCTTTAGAAACATCAGGATGATACTTTTTGGCTAATTTTCTAAATGCTGATTTTATTTCATCTTGGGTAGCGGTCTTTGGTACTCCTAGTACCTCATAATAATCTTTTTTATCCATATTTTCCTCCAAGTACAAGTATAAAGCTCTAGAAAGCTAGAGCTTTTACTTAATTATTTTTCTTCAAATTCAGCATCTACTACATCATCTTTTTTATCTTCTTTTGGTGCTTCTTCAGTTGTAGTATTTTCTTGTCCTTCTTTTGCAGCACTTTCATAAACTTTAGTAGCTAGAGCATTAGCCTTCTCTAATAGTTTATCTTTAGCTTCAGTGATTTCTTTGGCATCTTCACCTTCCATTGCTTTCTTAGTCTTTTCTATTAACTCTTCAGCTTCTTTCTTATCACTATCAGTTACTTTATCGCCAAGGTCTTTAATAGCCTTTTCTGTCATATTAATAATTTGTTCTGCTTCATTTTTAGCATCTGCTAATTCTTTCTTCTTAGCATCTGCTTCTTTATTCTTTTCTGCTTCTTTCATCATCTTATCGATTTCTTCATCACTTAATGTGTTAGTAGCAGTAATAGTAATTGATTGTTCTTTCTTAGTACCTAAATCTTTTGCTTTAACATTAACAATACCATTTGCATCTATATCAAATGTAACTTCTATTTGTGGTACTCCTCTAGGTGCAGGTGGAATGTTAGTTAATTGGAAGTTACCAAGGGTCTTATTATCATTAGCCATTGGTCTCTCACCTTGTAATACATGGATATCAACAGCAGGTTGATTATCAGCAGCAGTTGAGAACACTTGACTCTTACTAGTAGGAATTGTAGTATTTCTAGGTATTAATACTGTCATTACTCCTCCTAGTGTTTCAATACCAAGTGATAATGGTGTTACATCTAGAAGTACGATATCATTAACATCTCCTGTTAATACTCCACCTTGAATAGCGGCTCCCATAGCTACTACTTCATCAGGATTAACTTCTTTTGAAGGTTCTTTATTTAATTCTTTCTTAACTAGTTCTTGTACGCAAGGTATTCTAGTAGAACCTCCTACTAATAATACTTTATCAATATCTTTAGCAGATAAGTTAGCATCTTTTAAAGCTTTTCTTACTGGTTCAGTAGTAGATTCTACTAAATCACTAATTAAGTCTTCAAATTTAGCTCTAGTTAAACTCATATTTAAATGAATTGGACCATCAGTTCCTTGTGATATAAATGGTAATGATATTTCAGTAGTAGTCATACCACTAAGATCTTTTTTAGCTTTTTCAGCAGCATCTTTAACTCTTTGCATAGCCATTTTATCTTTAGTTAAGTCTACACTAGTTTCTTTCTTAAATTCACTTACGATGTAATCCATAACTCTTTCATCAAAGTCATCACCACCTAAATGGTTATTACCACTAGTTGATTTAACTTCAAATACACCATCACCTAATTCTAGGATAGATACATCAAATGTACCACCACCTAAGTCATATACAAGTACTGTTTGGTTTTTATCTTGTTTATCTAGACCATAAGCAAGAGCTGCTGCTGTTGGTTCATTAATAATTCTTTCTACCTCTAAGCCAGCAATCTTACCTGCATTCTTAGTAGCTTGTCTTTGTGCATCATTAAAGTATGCAGGTACTGTAATAACAGCCTTTGTAACAGTCTCGCCTAAGTATGCTTCAGCAGTCTTCTTAAGATCTCCTAGTATCATAGCAGATACCTCTTCTGGAGAATATTCTTTTCCATTAGCAGATACTTTTTCACTAGTACCCATTTTTCTTTTAATTGAAGATATTGTATCTTTATTAGTTACCATTTGGTTTTTAGCCTTTTGACCTACAATTATATCTCCATTTTTAAATGCTACTACTGATGGAGTTGTTCTCATACCCTCAGGGTTTGTTATAACTTTTGCTTCACCTCCATCATATACAGCAACACAACTATTAGTTGTTCCTAAATCTATTCCTATAATTTTACTCATATTTATCATTTCCTTTCTTATTTATCATCATCAAAGTCATGAATGACTTTAATATTTTTTTCTTTATTTATATTTTCCTCTTTTTTATTCTTTTTTATATTCATGTATAATAGATAACTAACTAAAGCAATTAATATTACTGGTAATAACCAAATAACAAACTTAACTGCTAGAACTGCTAGTAATATTGATACTATTATATATATTATTTCTTTTATGGTATCTTTATTCATTTACTTTCACCATAGCAGTTCTAAGTACTCTATCTTTATACATATAACCTTTTTGTAACACTACTGTTACAACTCCTGATTCTTTAGTTTCATCATGATCAACAACAACAGCTTGTTCTAGTGCTGGATCAAATTCTTTACCTAAACAATCTATTTCTTTTACTTCAAACTTTTCAAGTAAATCTTTTATTTGCTTATACATAAGTTTAAAGCCTTCTAGAAACTTAGATACTTCATCTTCTAAGTTATCATCATCCATACTTATTGCTCTTTCAAAGTTATCTAAGATAGGAAGAAAACCTTTTAAAATATCTTCTTCAGCATATTTTATTATTCTATTAGTTTCTTCATCTTTTCTTCTTTTATAATTAATAAGTTCAGCTTGACTTCTTAGAAGTGCCTCCTCTAGATTCTTTATTTTATCTTCTAGTTTATTATCACCACAAGAGCATTCTTCACTACAAGTACACTCTTCTTTAGCCTCTTTGCAGTTACATTCTTCATTACTGCAATGTTCTTTCTTTATTTCTTTTTCTTCTTTTTTATGTTTATTATTCTTCTTTTCCACTTTGACCTCCTAAATTATTTTTAATGTAATCTAGTAGTGTTACCACTCTATCATACTCCATTCTCTTTGGTCCAATTATTGCTATTGTTCCTTCGGTTCCATCTATATTATATTTAGTTTTAATAACTGAAACATCATCTGTAAGTTCTGTTTCACTACCAACATAAATATTTATTCCATTATCTTCTTCCTTCATTTTAGAAATACTATCTATATCTTCAAATTTACTAAGTATTTCTTTTACTTTATCGATATTAGTAAACTCTGGTTGCTTTAACATATTAGTTCTTCCACCAAAGTAAGCATTTTCTCTTTGAGCAGAAGTAAATTCATGAAATGCATCATAGAAGGTATTATAAAGTACTTCATATTGACCAACATAATCTTTTATAATTGGTTTTACTTCATACTCTAGTTTTTCACTTACCTCGTTAATAGGAGTACCTATTACTAATTTATTTATTAATTCTACTGTTTTCTTTACATCTTCTTTAGGAACAGTATTGGGTAAGTATAATGTTTTATGTTGTACTACTCCTTTATCTGTTATTACTATAGATAATATTTTATTATCTTCTAGTGGAACTACTTCTACTTTCTTAAGTCTATTTTCTTTAGAAGCACCTCCTAGTACAACTGCTGTATAGTTAGTTATTTCACTAATTATTTCTATACTCTTCTTAATTGTATCATTTAAATCTAATGTATTATTTCTAAAAATAGTTTGAAGTTTTAACATATCTTCTCCTGTCATATTTTTAGGTTTCATTAAATTATCTACATAATACTTATAACCTTCTTCACTAGGTATTCTTCCTGATGCAAAATGATTTTTTTCTAGTAGATGTAATTCTTCTAAGGCTACCATTTCATTTCTAATTGTAGCACTAGAACATTTTAATTTCTTACAAATATGATTTGAACTTACTGGTTTAGCAGTTCTAATATATTCTTCTACTATTACTTTTAGTATTTCATTTTGTCTCTTGGTGATCATTATATCACTTCCTTTAGCAATTCTTTATTTCCATTGCTAATATCATTATATTACTATTTTTTAGCAATGTCAACATAAAATTGCTAATTTTTTTATTTTTTTATATTTCTATTGTAATATCATCTTACATAGTAGTTTATAGCCAAAGTCTATAAACTATATATCAACCATATCTATTATATTCGCAGTTGATACTTGTATATTAAAATATTTAATTTTACTTAGAATATAATTTAGTATGAAAAAGAAATATATTTTATTATTAATGTTATTATTAATTATTATTATTTCTATTTGTTTGATATATAGAAATAATAATAATAAAGAGAATGCTGATATTAAAGTTAAATATCCTATATATGAATATTATAAATTAAATAAAGTTATTACTGAGAATATTAATTATTATTTAAAAGATAATACAGATAATTATTATTTTCTTTATATTGATTATAAAGATTATGAATATAAGGAATATATATCTATAGTATTATATATATCTTATTTTACTGGAGGAGCTCATCCTAATTATGAGATTAAAACTATTAATTATAATAAAAATACTAATAAATTTATTGATATAGATGATCTTATTAATAGGGATAAAGATATATTAAATAAATTATCTATATATTCTAGAGAATATTTTAGTAATAATGATATGTTTAATGATAAAGTTGTATTTGATATGATGATTGATGGTACTAAGAGTATTAAAGATAATTATAAATATTTTAATATTACTAGTGATGGTTTAATTATATATTTTAATAGATATCAAATAGCTCCATACTACTATGGGGATTATAGTATTACTATTCCTTATAATTATTTAGATTTAAGTATTTGAAATATTTTATTTATATGATAAAATTAAATAAAGGAGAATTGATAAAATGAATATAAAATTATTTAAGAAAGCTATTCTTTTAATACATGGTTTTGCTGGTGGTAGTTATGATTATAATAGTCTAAATAATGATTTAGAATTATATAATAGTTTTGATGTATTTACTTTTACTTTACCAGGACATGAAAGAATGATTATTGATAAGGTAACTAGAAAAGATTGGATTAAAAAGGCTGAAGATGAATTAGAAAAAATAATAAATGCTGGTTATAGTGAAGTATATATAATTGGTCATAGTATGGGTGGTGTTATTGCTTCATATTTAGCAAGTAAATATAAACAAGTTAAAAAACTAGTACTAGCTGCTCCTGCCTTTCATTACTTAGCTTTTAAAGGAGATAAAGTTGATGTTTTAGAAAGTATTAAAAAACTTCCTAATTTATTTAAGAATTATAATCCTGAAGAAGTATTATCTAGGTTATTTAAAGTACCTGCTCCTACGATTAGGGAATTTATGAAGTTAGTGGAAGAACATACTGGAGACGTTAAAAATATTACTTGCCCTACTTTAATATTACATGGTGATAAAGATGATATTGTACCATATGATTCTGTATTATATGTTTATGATAATATTAAATCTAAGAGTGTTACTTTAATTGAATTAAAGACTTTAACTCATGATTTATTTATGAATGATAGATATGAAGAAGTAAAGGGTTTAATTATTAAATTCTTTAAAACGATACCTATTGATAAGAAAATACAAAAAAAGATATAAGAAAAGAGACTCATTATAAGGTCTCTTTTACTTTTTTATATCCTCTTACTGATAATACTAACATACTAATAATTATTAGATAATTATATAAATTACTTTGTTCTACTCCAGTTTGAGGAGGTAATTCTTCAATATCTCCAGTACCCATAGTATTAGTATAAATATATTCTACATATATAGTATCATCTATATAAGTACCATTTTCATTGCCATTAATTTCTTTTAAACTATAACCAAAGAAATCTTTTTCTTCAGTATTATATTCTTTACCTACTAAATCAGTAGTTCTAACTTCAGTAGTAAGTTCGTTACCATCAGTATCCTTATAAGTAGCAATTACTACACCATAAGGTACTTTATCAGTGACTTTGTCTTCATCAGTAATTTCATTATTACCATAAATTAATCTCGATTCAACTTTATTAGTAACTTCACTACCTACATTTGTATATCTTAATTTAATATCAAATGATTCATTTATTACTTGATTATTTTCATCTATATTATATGTTTCTTTACATGTAATTACTTTTCCATCTAAAGTACATCTCTTATCCATAGAAGTAATAACTACATTATATGGTAATATATCAGTAAGTTCTAAAGTAACTTCTCCAACATAATTTTCTATTTTACCATTATAATTTAATACATAATTATATTCTGAATTAATATCAGTAATTTGGTTCTTTTGTAATTTAGTTACATCGTTTTCAGTTATTTCACCATTATTTTTAATATAATTATAAATAACTGTAATAGTAGAACCTGCTACAAACTTACCACTAGCATTATCAGGCAAAGTTTTAGTATCTAATGTATATCCATAGAATGATTTAGCACTAGTCTCATAGCTTACTCCACCTAAATTAGTTTTAGTATCTTCTACTTCTAACACTGTGTTACCACTTATATGTTTTACTACTAAATTTCCTTTTAATACTTCAGTTTCAGTTTCAGTCTCTTCTGATGGAATTTTATTTCCATCTAAATCTACCACTGTTTGAGCTTTATTAATAATTTTATCAGAGTCAATTTCTATAAATACTAACTCTAAGTTAAATGATGCATTAACTTCAAATATGCCATTTATATAGTCTTCCTCTGTTATATTATTATACTCTTTAATACAAGTAATAGTTTTATTACCATCATATGTACAAGTACTAGGTAATTTAGATTTATTAATATTAATAGTATAAGGTAACATATCTTTAACTATTAATTTAGCATTTCCTACATAATCTTTTATTTTAGCAGAACCACTTATAGTATAATTAAATACTCCATCAATACTATTAATAGTATTAGGTCCTATTTTCTCTACTTTAGGTTCTTCTACAGTGCCATCATTCTTAGTATAGTAATATGTTACTGTTATTTTACCTTCAGTATATTTACCATCTTTATTTTCAGGTAATTTATTTTCATTTAATGTATATCCTAATATTTCTTTAGGACTAGTGGTATAATTAGTACCTGCTAGTTTTTCTCCTAATTCTTCTTTTGGAGCAATTTCACTATTAGTATTTTCATCTTTAAATAATACTTCTACAGTACCTTTAATTTCTACATTAACATCTTCAGAATCTTCAGTTCCATCAGTAGTAGTATTATTAACTACTGTAACACCACTAGCTATATTAGTTAACTTATCACCATTAACACTTATATAGTCATTATATTTTACCATATATTCAATAGTAACATTAATAGGATAAGCACTCATATATTTATCTATATTATAAATCTTAGTCCAAGTAATAGTATTATTTTCTTCATTATATATACCGTTATTTAAAACACTATTATTAACATCTATACTTTGTGGTAATGTATCAGTAATAGTAACTCTTACTACATCACCTTCTCTAACATTATTAAGTATTGTATTATAATTTATTGTGTAACCAACTTTATTATCTAAACTTGTTACAGTATTCATATTTGCTTTTTTAGTAATAGCTTCATCAGTATAACTAAATTTTTTAGCAGTATATAAAACATTTATAACATTCTTAGAAATATCTGTTGAAATAACAAGACTTTCTGGATTTACGCTATTAAATTCATAGCCATTTCCTGCATCAGCAAGATAAGCATTCTTATCATTATCATTTAGAGTGATAGCATCATTTTTATGAGCGTTTCTTGTATCACTAGAACCTAAATAATTTCTATCATTAGGATTAGTTATTTCATCTTTATAATAATTAATAACATAATTATATGTATTTTGTACCCAATATACTTCGGCACTTTCACTACTTGTAATAGGATTTGTTAATCCATCACCAGTTAATGTAAATGAATTATTATTATTATTATCATTACCATTAGTTCTATACCAACCAGTAGCACTATCTTTATCTTTTATTTCAATATTAAATGAATATACTTTTTCTTCTTCAGTAATATCACCAACTTTAATAGTTACATCTTTACCATTAACAGTAATATCTTGACTATCTTTAGTACCTTCAACATACTTAAAGTTATCTCCAATTACATCTGTTAATACACCATTAGTAGCAGCAATAGAAGTTTTTATATCCTCAAATATAGTCTTAAAGCTATCTGCTATACCTGTTGAATTTGCTTCTTTATAAAATCCTTTTTCTTCTTTGTTATACTCATAATAATAATCTCTGTAGCCATAAACTTTAGTCATAGTAGTATCAGAAGATATTTTTTTAAGGACATCTTTAGCAGTAGCATCATTTTCGATACCATAACCAATAGAGAACACTGTTATTTTATTGTCATTCTTAGCTTCATATGCTCTATCCATTGCTCTATCAGTGGCACTCTTTCCATTACTACCACCACTAGTAGGTTGACCATCACCAATTACAACAATATACTTTTGAGCATTTGGATCAGTTATCTCTTTTAATTTATCAATAGCATTACTTAATCCTGCTTGTAAGTTTGTATTTCCTTCAGGATGCCCGAAATCACGAGCTGTTAATGCAGTATGACTAAACTCAGTAGCAATACTAGCACTTCCTGAAAAAGTAACCAAAGAAATATTAGTATTTTCTACTTTAGATAAACTATCAGAAAAATTAATTGCACCATTAACAGCACTTTCCCATTTATCTTGTGTTAAAGCTTTAGGCATTTCACCTCTATTATAATTACCTCTACAAGTAATTTTTGTACCATCAGCAGCAGTGTAATGAACATTCCAGCCTCTTTCTGATATATATGAATATCCATTTTTAGCACCATCACAAATCATACTACCAGAAGTATCAAACACAACTACTACATATACTGGTTTTGTAACTGTAGTAGAATCTTCCATGTTCTTTCCTTTCACTCTTAATTCAACATTATATATTCCATTTTCAGCATCTAATTTAGTAACTGTCTTGGTAACTAGTGCTTCATCAGTTTCATAATCACCAGAATATATAGTTGCATTATTGCCATCATTTACTACTTTATTATTAATACCAACATCACCTTTAACTGGTTCTCTATTAGATATTTCATTAGCAAATACCTTAATAGGAGTCATTAAATCTGATACTATCATTGCTGTAAGTACTAATATTTTAGTAAACTTCATAAAATTTTTTTTCATTTAAACCCTCCTCAATATAATTAATAAATATTTTTTTTGATAATTATGATAATCTTTATGTGTACTACAAGTTTGAAGTATTAATATTTCATCATCTTTAGTTACTTCTACTCCAGTATCATACATAGACTTACTTTTTAATTTCTTTAAGTGATTTAAATATTCTTCTTCACTATTAAAATTAATATTCATATATGAATAATCAGTAGGTTCTACATACACAGAGAATATTTCATACCTCTTTTTAGTAGTACTAGTAGTTAAATCTACATACTTATGATTATCATAATAATCTTTATCATAAAACTCTTCTAATATCTTAAATGGCATATCAATTTTAGAAGAATTATGACCATAAATTAATAATTTTTTACTACTATCTATATCTACTCTATAATCTAAGTAAATACTACCCATATAGTTGCTATTACCATATGCATCATGATTTAAATAGTAGTCATTATCACTCCCCTGTAATACAGGTACTATATAATCAGTATTTTCTATTTCTAAAATACCTTTTATATCATTATTATTATATTCTTCTCTAACTTTAGTAATAACATCACTATAGTTAATAGGATTTGTTATGTTATCATTACTTTCTATATCAATATTAAGTTGATAATCCTTCTTTTTACTAGTAGGTAATTCTACTAACATCAAAGCAATACTTAATATTAAAATAGTACTTGTAATATAAATTATTACTCTTTTTTTATTTTTCATAATACCCCCATTAGATGGTTTATTATTATATCAGATTTTATCTTTTTGTCAATAATTATAATGAAAAAAGAAGTATTAACAAGAATCCCCTTATTAAAAACTTCTTACTTCATCTATATTATGTACTAATATTATATATTTTAAACATTATTTTAATAATAATTTATTAATAACTTTATCAAATATTTCATTAAATTTATTTACTTCTTCTATAGTGTTCTTACAAGATAAACTTATTCTAATGCTATGAGTTGCTATATTATTATCTGGATATAAACTATATACACTACTAGATAAATCACTAGTAGAGCAAGCACTTTTTGTAGATATATAAATATTTTTTTCTTCCATAGCATGAATAAATGTCTCTGGTTTTATATTTAATATGCTAAAATTAATTATATAAGGTATACTATTAGAAGTACTATTAATATGAATATTATCATATTTTTTTAAATTATTAAGTATTTTATTATTTAATTCTTCTATATATTTATAATTATCTTCAACCTTAGGAATTATTAATTCTAAAGCTTTCATTAAGCTACATATTAATGGTAATGCTGGTGTACCACTTCTGTAAACTGTAGTACTCTTTCCTCCATGAATTAAATTATCAATAACAATATTATCTTTCTTTATAAGTAAGCCTATTCCTTTCATACCAAATATCTTATGACCAGACATACTCATAAAATCCATATCATTAAAATCTACTTTTATTTTACCTATAGCCTGAGTAGCATCAACATGGAAATAACATTTAGGATAATTATTTATAATTTTTTTTATTTCTTTTATATTTTGTTTAATACCTAGTTCACTATCTACATAAGAAATAGCTACTAATATGGTTTTATCATTTATTAATTCTTTTAGATTATCTAAATCTATTAATCCATCTTTATTTATTTTAACATAATCAATTATAAAGCCTTTACTTTCTAAGTATTTAACTGTTTCTATAGTACTAGAATGTTCTAAATGTGTAGTAATTATATGATTACCACGATTCTTATATCTAGAAGCAACTCCTTTTAAAACAGTATTATTAGATTCTGATGCTCCTGATGTATAGATAATCTCACTAGGTTTTACATTTAATAATCTAGCAATTTTCTCAGTAGCATATTCTTCTAACTCCTTAGATTTAACTCCAAGACTATGAATAGAATTAGAGTTTCCTGGATATTCAGTACATACTTTATTAAAAGTTTCTAATACTTTAGGATCAACAAATGTAGTGGCACTATTATCAAAATAAATCATAATATTCCTTCTTTCTCTTAGTATTTTATCACAGATATTATTTTTTTTAAAGTAAATTTATTTACTTATTTAAAATATTAGTTTATGATATTTACAGGTGATTTTTATGAATGAAAAGAATCTAATTACTTATTATAATAAATTTAATGAAGATAAAAGATTAACTAGAAGACATGGTATTATTGAATATAGGACCGCTACGAAATATATTCATGAATATTTAAATACTATGGATAATCCTAAAATAATTGATATAGGAGCAGGTACTGGTGCCTACTCTATTCCTCTTGCTAATGAAGGTTATGATGTAACAGCAGTAGAATTAATAAAGCATAATTTAATGACATTAAGGAAAAATAGTGATAAAGTAAAAGCTTATTTAGGTAATGCTATAGACTTACATAAATTTAAAGATAATACTTTTGATATTGTTTTACTATTTGGTCCTATGTATCATTTGATTAGTAATGAAGATAAAATAAAAGCACTTAGTGAAGCTAAAAGAATTGTTAAAGAAAATGGCTTGATTTTTATTAGTTATTATATGAATGAATATGCTATTATTACTCATGGTTTTATGGAAAATACTATTAAAGAAGATATTAAAAATAATCTTATTGATCATAATTTTCATATTACTCCTAATGAAGATGATTTATATAGTATGGTTAGATTAGAGGATATTAATTATTATAAGGATACTTTAAATTTAAAAAGAGTTAAAATACTATCGCAAGATGGTCCTACTGACTACTTAAGAAAAATTATTAATAAAATGGATGAGGAAACTTTTGAAATATATTATAAATATCATTTATCTATATGTGAAAGAGAAGAACTACTAGGAGCATCTTCTCATGTACTAGATATACTTAAAAAATAAATAAATTTTAACATAATTGTAAAATATGTTAAAAATATTGAATAAAAAAATGAGTAGAAAAACTAGGTTTCTACCCTTTTTTTATTACTTTATTGCATAAAGGAATAAGTATTCCTCCTAAACTATTACCCAGTATCATTACTAATAAATATAATAATGTATTTAAACTCCAAGTAGATGATACTGAGAAATAATACATATTTGCTATACAGTGTTCAAATCCACATAATATAAATACTATTACTCCTAGAAATACTGCTAGATACTTACCAATATCTTTTACTTCTTTATATGTATTTACTGCTAGATACATAAGTATTCCACAAAAGAACGATAATATTAATATACTAATTAAAGTATCATTTAACTTAATATCTACAAGTCCTTTAGCCTTATCACTAATAGAAGTATATATTCTGGTATATCTTAATACAAAACCAACAAAAAAAGTTCCAATAAAATTACCTATCAAAGTTATTATTAATTCTCTAATATATTTTTTATTAAAATTATTAATTAAATAGCCCATCTTACCTGTATATAGATTAAAACTATATACTACTATTATAAATAATCCTATAGCAAATAATATAGAACCAACAATTTTATTATCTAATGATAAATAAATTGTTCCACCTATTCCTATCATAATACCTGCCAAAATACTCTTTATTAAAATTTCTATATTGTACTTCATATATAATCTCTACTTTCTATTTTTAATTTCCGCTTCATATAATTTACGATATTCATCACAATTCTTAAGTAAATACTCATGAGTACCTTCAGACACTATCTTACCATTATCCAAGAATAATATTCTATCAGCATTAATAATAGTAGATAACCTATGAGCAATAATAAGTATTGTATATTCATTTTTCATATTGTTAATAGCGGTCTGAATTTTTTCTTGTGTCTCATTATCTAATGCACTAGTAGCCTCATCAAACAAAATAATCTCAGTTTTCTGAACTAATGCCCTAGCAATAGCAAGTCTTTGTTTCTGCCCACCAGATAAATTAACACCACCTTCTCCTATTACAGTATCATATTTATCGGGTAATGAATTAATAAATTCATCCAAACAAGCTAGCTTACATGCTTCTTTCATTTCTTTATTCGTCAAGTTACTCTTAACTAATCTTAAATTATCTTTAATACTCATATTAAAAATATATGGATTTTGACTTATAATAGTAATATTACCTCTGATAGAATCTTTATCTAATTTTTTTATTTCAACACCATCAATCATAATACTACCTGAATCTACATCATACATTTTGCAAAGCAAATTAAATATAGTTGTTTTACCTGCTCCAGATTTACCCACAAAAGCAACCGTCTCATTAGCATTAATTTTAAAACTCAACTTATTCAAAACTTTCTTTGTAGAATAAGCAAAAACAACATCTTTAAATTCAAAATTTCCATTAACTTTATCTAAATGTACATTACCAAACTTTTCTTTTTTAAACTCATCACCATTAGTAATAGCAAACACTCTTTCAGCAGATAAATTAAAATCTTTTATTTGTTCCAAAAAATTACCTACAAAATATGCTGACGATGATATCTTACCAGAATAATTATATAGTACAAGTGCTATTGAAGGTATTAATATTTTATCTTTTAATAATAACACCAATAAAACAATTAAAATAAAATTTCCTAATGAACTAATATCCCACATCAAAACTCTATATTTTTGGTTTCTTTTTTGTAAACTAAACATCTTCTCATTACAATCATCAATTCTAGTAGACAATTCATTAGTAAAGTCTTTTTCACTATTAAGCATCTTAATATCTCTAGCTCCACGTACTAACTCTCCAATAAAACCAGAAACCTTTTCTTTGGACTTTCTAAATTCTTTATCATCTTGTTTTCTCATTTTAGTTCTAATATCCTCTAGCACATATAATATAACTGCAAAGAAAAGAACATAAATAAAAACCAACTTATTAACTACAAAAATTGCTACCAAAATACCTATATATTCAATAAAACTAGAAACATTACCTATTAAATTATTAAAAATATCTGCAAGTTTAGATGTATCCCCAGTCATTCTTTGTATAAATACACCATTACTATTTTTATCTAAAGAATCATTTCCTATTTTTAATACACATTTTCCCAAATGGACTTCCAATCTTGACATAATATTTCTATATAATCTTGCCGAAATTCTATTCATTACATAACGATTAGTATTATTTATTAAATCAACTATTAACATAACAATAGCTACTCCTAATATTCTCATATATTCATTAGAAGTAAGTTCAATAAGTATTTTTGCACTAAGTATAGGTAAAACTATACTTATACCTATTTGAAGTATATGTTCAAAAATAAGTATTATCAAACTCTTTTTATCACTCTTAATATATTTCCATACTCCCTTTAAATTACTAATAAACTCTCTCATCCTATCACCAACTACAATAGTAGTATAACAACAAAAAAAGAAAAAAGCAAGAACTACTTGCTTACCGGAAGTACTGATATACTTCTTGCTATATTTAATAGTTCTTGCTTAGATAATTTATCACTAACTACATAATATTCAATATTATTATCAATCCAATTAACAGAATTTTCATTTACTATTGCTACAGTAGATGCCATTAATTCTAAGTCACCATAAGTAGGTACTATTAAATGTTCTTTTTCTTTAGCAATAGTCTCTTCTATTAGCATAAATGGATTATCACCATCAAATGTTAATATTAATCTTTCTCCACTTTCTTTAGTTACCTTCTCTTTATTAGATAAATGTGTATTAGAAGGAAGATACATAGGATAAATAACATCTTCTATACTACTAGTTTCTTCTGTTTTAGTACTATCTTTTTGTTCTTTATTATTATTAGTATTAGTATTTTTATTTTCAGTAGTAGTATTATCTTCACTAGGAGTATTATCTTCTTTAACATCAATAATTTCTTTTAAATCAAAATAACTATTTTTAAACTTACTATTTAAGTCTATCTTTTTATAATTCATTGATATTTGTTTATTACCATCTTTATCAATTACAGTGACTGATTTAATATTACTATTCTTATCAAGTAATATTTCTTGTTTTACTAGTTTAGGATTATTAGGATAATTAGCGGCCACTGTTAACTTATAACCATCTTTAACCTCTTCAAAGACTCTATTATCATCACTAGTTATATCTTCAAGAAGTGGAGATAATAAATATACTTGAGAATTGTTATATGGCCAATCACTTTGGAATTTAAAACTTTTATTTATTCTAGGAGTAACTACATATACTCCTTCTGAATTACGAAGAATTATTTGTTCATGATTATTAACATTATTAACTAATCTTACTTTATAATTATCTTTTCTAGCATATGATACTTCAACATCATATGTATAGATATCTTCATTATTAACTATTTCTAATGTACCTTCTATATAATAAGAATTAGCATTATTAATCTTTTTAGTTAAATCTTTAATAATATCTGACTCAGTAGCTTTACCACATCCTCCTAAAAGAAATAATCCTCCTACTAAAAGAAACAATAATTTTTTTTTCATTTTTCACCTCTTTTTGCTTTCTGATAAATTATATTAGTTTAAATTTCTTATATGATGAATAATTATTCTTTTTTGGTACAAAATAAAAATAAAAAGGAGGAAGAAAATGAATACATTATATAAAATAGCTCTAACTATAGGTATTATAGGATGTCTTAATTGGGGTTTAGTAGGTTTATTTAATTTCAATTTAGTTGAATATTTATTTGGTGATGGTAGTTTACTTACTAAAATAGTTTATGTATTAGTATTTATATCTGGTCTTATAGAGATTGGTATCTATACTAAAGATTTAGACTAACTGATTATGAATATAATTCATAGTCTTTTTTTATACAATAAATTTTATTTTCGAAACTACAGGTTCGAAAATACCTCGGAAGACTACAGGCTGAAGAGAAAATAAAATAAATGATAATTTTAACTTATTAATCTATTTATATAGATTTTTTTAAATTTTTATAGTATAATTAAGTAGGTGATATTTGTGAATTACAGAACTAATTTCAATAGTAGTTTTGCCAATCGTGGTATGGCTCTTGAAAATGACATCAATGAAACCAATAAATATTATCGAGAATATGATATAGCTTTAGTATATAAGAAGCCTACTCCTATTAGGATAACTAAAACTAATTACCAGAATATGCGAGTTACTGATGGTTTCTTTGAATGTCCATCTACACTAGACTATAATGGAGTATATAAAGGTTATTATATAGAATTTGATGCCAAAGAAACAAGAAGTAAAACAAGTTTTACTATCAATAATATTCATAATCATCAAATAGAATATATAAAGAAAGTAATAAAACATGGTGGTATAGTTTTTTTAATAGTAAGATTCACACTATTAGATAAAAATTATATATTAAAGGGAAAAGACTTAATTCAATTTATAGATAGTAATGATAGAAAGTCTATTCCACTATCCTACTTTGAAGAAAATTGTTATAAAATAGATATAAAATATGCACCTAGATTAGATTATATTAAATATGTAGATAAGATGATTAAAGAACTATGAATATAATTATTGCATTATTATTTATAATTATAACAATTTTAAGTATTTTTGTATTTAAAGTAAAAGGATTGTTTACTCTATTAATTAGTATTCCACTAGTTATTATGTACTATAAAGCTAGCGATATAATTAAATTATTAAAAAAGAAAGAAAGGGAAAAAAATGATAATGTAAATTTATCAGAAAGAAAGGAAGTTGAATTTGTGAGCTCTAGAGATAGAAAAAAAGGGGTTAAGGTTGAAAAGAAAGAAAAGAAAACTAAAAGTAATAATAATGAAAGTAAAAGCAAAAGTAAAAAGAAAATTAAGGTAAATATCAAACCTACTCGTAGTAGAGATAATAGAGAAAAGAAAAAAAATATTGGTGATAAAAAGGGTATTGGCAAAAAAATACTTACTATTATATTAGGACTTGCTATATTTGGTGTCTTTGCTGCGATGGCTTTTATGATTTATATTGTTATAAGTACTGGTAATTTTGATCCAGAAGCATTAAAGAATCAAGATCAAACAGTAGTTTATGATAAAGATGGTAATATATTTGCTACTTTAGGTGCAGAAAAAAGAGAATCTGTAGAATATGATGAATTACCTCAAGTATTAATTGATGCTTTAATTGCTACTGAGGACTCTAGATTCTATGAACATAATGGTGTTGATATGGCTAGATTCTTAAAAGCAACTGCTCTTAATTTAATGGGTAAAGATGATGCTGGTGGTGCTTCTACTTTAACAATGCAAACAGTTAAAAATAATTTAACAAAGAAAGATAGTAAAGAAAATAATAAAATTAAAAAAATAATTAGAAAATTTCAAGATGTTTATTTATCCGTATTCTTTATGGAAAAGAAATATAGTAAAAATGAAATATTAGAAATGTATGTTAATGATAGCTGTTTAGGTGGAAGAATATATGGTGTTGGAGAAGCAAGTAAATATTACTTTGGTAAAACTGTTTCTGAACTTAGTTTACCAGAAGCTTCACTACTTGCTGGTATGTATCAAGCTCCTAATAAATATGATCCATATAAACATCCAGAAGCTGCTGAAAAAAGAAGAAATACTGTTCTTACTCTTATGGTAAGACATGGTTATATTACTGAGGAAGAAAAAAATATGGCTACTGATGTTAGTATTGAAAGTATGCTAGCAGGTGGTTCCGGTCTTGGAGAATATGAAGGTTACTTAGATACAGTTATTCAAGAAGTAAAAGATAAAACTGGTGATGACCCTTCATTAGTATCAATGAAAATATATACTGCTCTAGATAGAAGTATTCAAGATGGTATTAATAAAGTACTTAGTGGTGAGGATCATACTTGGGCTGATGATTCAGTACAAGCAGGTATTGCTATTACTAATGTTAATGATGGTACAATTGCTGCTATTGGTGCTGGTAGAAATAGAACTGCTGGTGACTGGAACTATGCTACTCAAGCTTTAAGGCAACCAGGAAGTACCGCTAAACCAATATTTGATTATGGTCCTGGTTTTGAATATAATGATTTTTCTACTTATACTCTATTTAATGATGAACCTTGGACTTATACTAATGGACCAGAAATAGGAAACTGGGATGGTTCTTATCAAGGATTAATTACATTAAGACAAGCTCTTAGTGTATCAAGAAATATTCCGGCGTTAAAAGCTTTTCAACAAGTAGATAAGAAGAATATTGTTACATTTGTTAATGGTTTAGGAATTGATGTTGCATATAGTACTAAATCGGAAAACTATAAGAAAAATGAAAATAATGGTTCAGATAATTTAATTAATGAAGCATATTCTATTGGTGGTATGTCATATGGTGTAACACCTCTTGATATGGCTGAAGCTTATGCAGCTTTTGCAAATGGTGGATATCATATTGAGACACATGCTGTTACTAAAATAGAATATCGTTCTTCTGGTAAAACAGTTGATTTTAGTGTCGATAAAGAAAAAACAATGGCAGACTCTACTGCTTACTTAATGAATAATGTTTTACAATATGCAGTTGAGCACGGATTTAATGGTGGTGCTAGAGTATATGGTTCTACTGTTGCTGCTAAAACTGGTACCTCTAACCTATCAGATGATGTATGTAGAGCAAAGGGAATTCCTATAGGAGCAGTAAACGACTTATGGACTGTAGCTTATACTCCTGAGTATTCAGTTGCTTTATGGTATGGTTATGAAAAAGTTGATAAAAATCACTACTTAGGTGGTGCTAGTGCTCCTAAAGATGCTGTTATGCGTTCTGTTATGAAATATGTACCAAAAACTACTAAGACTTGGGAAATGCCTTCTTCAGTAGTAGCGGTTACTGTTGAAAAAGAAACATGGCCTGCTAAACTACCTAGTGAATATACTCCTGATGATATGAAAATAACAGAATATTTTAAAAAAGGTACTCAACCTACTGAAATATCTGAAAGATATGCTAAATTACCTGATGTTACTAATTTAAATAGTTCTAAAACTATTGGAGGATATAAATTAACTTGGAATTGGAAAAAACCTGATGTATTAGATGATTCTTATTTAAGTAAATACTTTAGTCAATCAGTATTTGGTAAACAATCTGGTAGTTATTTACAATCTAGAATTAATTATAATAATAATACTCTAGGTGGTATTGGTTTTGGTATATATGTTAAAAATAACTCTGGTAGTTTAGAGAGAATAGCCTTTACTACTGATAATGAATATACTTATGTTCCAAGTAGTGTTGGAGATTCTCAAGTAGTAGTAAAAGCCGAATATAAATCATTTAAATCAAATGCAAGTAATGGTGAAGAAATATCTGTAAAAAGTGATGGTTCAATATTAAAATTAAGTGTTACTTTAAAAGGAAATAATCCTCTTGAAGTAACCAAAGGAGAATTTAAAGATCCTGGTGTAACCTACACTAGAAATGCAAAAATAACTTATGAAATAAATAATAATAGTTATAGTAATGTATCAGATCTAGAGTCCGCTATTAACAGCTTAGACACTGGTACATATACCCTTACATATAAAGCAACATTAAATGGTGAATCTGCTACTGCAATAAGAAAAATAATTATAAAATAGAGAGAATTGCTTCTCTCTATTTTCTTATATATTTATAATAATAATCTGAACTTTTCTTTAATTCCTTATTGAAATTATCCAACCCTATTTCTTCAGGAATTGTTTTTTTACTTGAAAACAAATTAGTTCCAAGTCCTAGTCTATCACCTTCAATTGATACTCCTAAGGCCGCTAATGTGGTAGGAAACATATCCATTGTTGTAAATACCCTATTCTTATTATTTACTGGTAATACTCTTGAATTAATTAAAGCATTGTATACTACTCTATCATAATTATTATCGATATTATAGAAATTTTCTTGCATTGTCGGATGATCTCCTGTTAAAACAATAGTGGTATTTTCGTAAAAATCTTGTTCTTGAATCCAAGAGATAAATTCCGCTATCATACTATCAGAACAGTAAAATGAATTAGCATAAGCTTCACTAAAGATAGTATCACAACTCTTATCTAAGTAACCATCAGTAAAATGGGTGTCTGCTGTTAACATTGTAAAATTAAATGGTTTACTATCTTTAGATATTTCTGTTAAATATTCTTTAGCATAAGTAAATAACTTACTATCTTCATAACCCCACCACTCATGATAATTACTATCTATTTTTCCTTCTTCTACTGCTGTATAATAATCACTTATTATATAACTATGATTACTAAAGTATGATCTTCTGCCACCAAAGTTAGCATCAGAGCCCATTAATAAATAATTATTATATCCTTCCATAGATAAAATATCACCTATCGTAGTAATATTATTAAAACTTGTGCTATTGCTACTACTAATATCATTTATTTTCACTTTAAGAGGAATACCAGCTGTTTGGGCTATCATGGCCGCTACTGTCCAACTAGTACCATATGATTCTCTAGCTCCTCCAAGTAAATTGGTATTAGAAAAATTAATATTGTTAAGTGCTATATTTTCTAAATTTGGTGTTACTGATATATCAAATACGCCACCATTCTTTTTACTGATATTAGTCATTTCTGTTGACTCTAAAAATATATATATTAAGTTCTGCTTTTTTTCAGGAAACTTTATTTCAACTTCATCAGGTTTGATATAATAGTCTTTAAATAAATCAGTATTTCTTAAACTATTAAATGCATAATCAAAGAATCCTACTGTTATACCTAAATATATAATAGAGGCTGCTAATAAAATTCTACTATATCTTTTTATGTTTTTTATTGGCAAAAGAACAAGTTCTTTTTTTTCTTTATTTTTCTTAATATCTATACTGACTTTACGCTCAAAATTTAATGTAGGAAGTATTAGTAATATATTTAATATAGTGAATAATATAAAACCATAAAATATTATAATAGCGATTGATACTACTGAAGCACCATTCATTCCTGCTACTTTAATTAGACTATAGATATATTGATCAAAACTAGCATTATGGATATTTTGACTTAAATAAAAAGAAAAGACAATAATAGCATTAGCAATAAATATTAGTATATATTTTTTTAAATTTATTTTTTTCATTTTCATCACCTAAAAACTGTACTAAATATAGTACAGTTATAATATACATTAATCTATTTAATTTGTCAAATTTTATTCTTCCATTAGATATTTGACAATGTTACCTAGTTTAATGGTATGTGATCCTTTAAACAATACTGCATCTCCTTCATGGAGTAATTCTTTTATTTTTTCGTGTGATTCACTTTCGTTATTGAAATGATAATAATTTGTATAGTTGTTTTCTTCTAAATATTTGTCAGTATATTTTGTATCAGTACCAATGGTTACTATAATATCTAATTTATTTTCTAAAAGTAATTTACCAATATTTTCATGTATTTCTTTATTATAATCACCAACTTCAAGAATATCTCCTACTACGGCTATTTTTCTTTTAGATGGTTCCTTTTCTAATATTTCTAATGATGATTTAATGGCATCTAATGATGAATTATATGTATCATCAATTATAGTTACACCATTCTTTGTCTTTTTGAATTCTAATCTATTTGATGTAAACTCATTAGTCTTAATTCCTTTTTGAATATTTGGAATAGATATATTACAAAGTTTTCCTACAACATATGCTACTAGGCTATTATAAATAAAGGCTGTATTATTAATTGGTGAAGTAATCTTATTATTCTCTACTACAAAGGTACTATTATTTATATCTTTAGCCATATAATCACTTTTATTATCAATACCTATAGTTATTACTTTATTTAATGACTTTATATAATCTAGATTGTTATGCATTATATCATTATCGTTATTTATAATTAGTGGTCCATTTAGTCCTTCTATTATTTCTAATTTAGCTTTCATGATGTTTTCTCTTGAACCTAAATTACCTATATGAGCAGTTCCTATATTAGTTATTACCCCAATAGTAGGTCTTGCGATGTCGGTTAAATAAGAAAGTTCTCCAAAGTGATTCATTCCCATTTCTACTACTAAAATATCTTCATCAGTTAATTTTAATATTGTAAGAGGAAGACCAATATGATTATTATAGTTGGCTTCTGTTTTTAATACTTTGTATTCGGTACTTAAAACAGCCGCTATCATATCTTTAGTAGAAGTCTTTCCTACACTACCTGTTACTGCTACTACTGGAATATTATATAAACTTCTTTTATACTTAGCAAGAAGCCCTATTGCTTTAATAGTATCTTCTACTTTAACAATGGTTTTATCTTTATACTTATCATCTACTTCATCAATGTTATCTAGAATACATACACTAGCTCCTTTATCTAAAGCATCTTTATAAAATTTATTGCCATCAAAAGATTCACCTTTTATTCCAATATATACATCATCTTTATTTATTAATCTAGTATCTTTAGAAAAATTATTAAGTGGTAAATTGATGTCACCACATAATAATTTTCCATTACATACTTCTATTAAATCTTTTACATATATCATAGTTACACCTCTTATTTTAAACTATTCATTTATATCTTTAATTATACTATCTATATTAGATAGTTTATCATCTATTTCACTTAAAGAAATTTGTTTTTTTTCTACTACTATTTCTTCAGTTACTTCTTCTTTATCTTCTTTAGATATTAATTCACTTACAATATAAGAATCTATTATACGATCTTTTATTATATATGAACCATTACTATATCTATCCATAATAGATATTTCTGTTAGTTTTACTATTTTACTATAATCATCACTTACTATACCTATTTGATTCTTACTATTTATAATATAGGCCTTTATTATCTTACTTGGATTACTCTTTATTGTCTTCATAAGTAAGATTCCTCTTTTAGCTCTAGAAGTCTTTTCTAACTCAGTTAGGCGCATTCTTTTAGCAGTTCCTTTATCAGTAAGTATTGTTAAATATTCACTAGCAACATCAAATAATATGCCACTTACAACATAGTCATCTTTTAAACTAATAGCTTTAACACCTGCTGCTTTAATACCAACAACTGGTACTTCATTTATATCATACCATAATCCATATCCGTTTGAAGTGGCTATGAATACATTAGATAATGTAGAATCAGTAACAGATATTACTTCATCAGTACCCTTAAGATTCATCATCTTAATTGGTTTACTATATCTTTGTACTTTAAATTCATTTAATAGTGTTCTCTTAACCATACCATTCTTAGTAAAACTTGTTATATATCTTTCTTCATCAAAGTTATATACTGGTATTGAGTTAATTACTTTTTCTTCTGGACTTAAACTTATAATATTACTGATATGTTTACCAAGTTCTTTCCATTTTACTTCTGGAATATCATATACTGGTAAGTATAAATAGTTACCTAAATTAGTAAACAATAATAATGTATCAGTAGTAGTAATATTATATAAACCTGTTACGTAATCATTTTCTTTTAAAGTAGTCTCTTCTTCTTTGGCAGTATTATAACTTCTTTGGGGTACTTTTTTAATGTATCCTTCATTAGTTACTACTACTACTACTTGTTCTTTAGGTATCATTCTTGTAGTATCAACTTTTATTTCTTCTAATTCTTCTCTTATTTCTGTTCTTCTTGGTATTCCATATTCCTTTTTTATCTTTCTTAAATCTTCTTTAATTACTGAATTAAGTTTATCTGGATTAGTAAGAATTTCTTCATATAATTTAATTTTTTCTTCTAATTTTTTCATTTCTTCTTCAAGTAGAACAACATCTGTATTAGTTAGTCTATATAATTGTAAATTAACTATAGCTTCTGCTTGTTTATCAGTAAAACTGTATTCTTTAACTAAATTTACTATGGCATCTGCTTTATTCTTGCTTCTTCTAATTAGGGCTATTACTTCATCTAATATTGATATTGCTTTTACCAAACCTTCCATTATGTGATAACTTGCTTTAGCTGTTTTTAAATCATACTCAGTACCTTTATATACTATTTCTTTTTGATGAGCTATATAAGCATCTAATATACCAAGTAACCCTAATTGCATGGGTCTACGATTAACAATAACGACATTGTTAAAGTTATAAGATACTTGTAAATCAGTATTTTTATAAAAATAATTTAAGATATTATTAGCATCAGCATCTTTCTTAAGTTCTACTGCTATCTGAAGACCATCTTTATCAGATTCATCCCTTACTTCAACAATACCATCTATTTTCTTATCTATTCTTATTTCATCCATTCTTTTTACTAATAGTTGCTTATTTACTTCATATGGTATTTCATCAATAATAATCTTATTTTTCTCTATCTTAGTCTTAGCTCTTATAAATATTTTTCCTCTTCCTGTTTCATAAGCCTTCTTAATTCCATCTATGCCTAGTGCTATACCTCCAGTAGGAAAATCCGGTCCTTTGATATAATTCATTACTGTATCTAATCTAGAATTTGGATTATCTATTCTAAATACAGTAGCATCAATTACTTCTCCTAAGTTATGAGGTGGCATATTTGTAGCATAACCAGCACTTATACCAGTTGTTCCATTTACGAGTAAATTAGGAAATCTACTTGGCAAGACAGTCGGTTCTAGTAATCTATCATCATAGTTCGGAGCCATTGGTACAATACCTGTTTTATCTATATCACGAAGTAGTTCTCCTGCTATTTTTGATAACCTTGCCTCAGTATAACGACTAGCAGCAGGACTATCGCCATCTATTGAACCGTTATTACCTTGCATTTCTATAAGTGGTGCCTCATTCTTCCACCACTGACTCATTCTAACTATTGCTTCATATATTGAACTATCACCATGAGGGTGATAATTAGCCATTACTAGTCCTACGGCATTAGCACTTTTCTTAGTAGGCTTATCATAGGTATTTCTTTCTTTATACATTGAATAAAGAATTCTTCTTTGAACTGGTTTTAAACCATCTCTAACATCAGGGATAGCTCTATCTTGAATTATATATTTAGAATATCTTCCAAAACTTTGTCCCATTATATCTTCAAGAGAATAATCATATATTTTCTTTATTATATCTTCCATCTATATCACCATATTAATTATATAGTATTTTTCCTTATTTTTCAAGGGCTTGACAAAAGATTTACATAATTAAAGCCCATAAAATAATATATATTTTATGAGCTTTAATTTTACCATGATTCATTAATAATAGTATTGGCATTTGTAACATAATTAACATTATTAGCATAATTAGAAGTAATAGTACTTACGGCAAGAGCATCTTTAATAACAATAACATCACTAATTGTACCCACAAATAAATTATTAGCAGAACCATCAGCACTTGGATCTGCTCCAATGTATATTGGTGTAGTTGAAGTCTTAATAGATCCACTTAACGACTTACTTGCTACTAGAGTACCATTCAAATATAACTTTTGTGTGGTTCCGTCATACGTACCTACTACAACATACCATGTATCAGCAGAAAGACTAGATGATGAACTAGAATTAATTGTAGAATAACTAGAACTACTAGAAGGCATTATATCAAAGTATAATTTTTTATCACTACTTACATATATATCAAATCCAGCTGATTCAGTATTAGCAACCAATTCCATGTAATCAGAAGGAAAACTCTTAACTTTAAATCTTACTACAACACTTAATTTAGAACCTAACGAAGTATTAGCAAAACCCTTAGTTAAATAAATATTAGTTCCATCAAAATATTTACCTCTATATATAGAATCCTTAACAAGAGTAGGACTATTTAATGAAGTAGACTTTGCTTTAACTAAAGTTTTTGTATTAGTATAAGTAGTAGTACTAGGTGTACTTTTACTAAAATATGTTGCTATAGTACTAGCTCCAATTGCCTGATCAATAACTGATACTTCTGATACATAACCAGGAAAATACTCTCCAGAAGCACTACCACCAGTATATGGATCAGCTCCCACTGCTATTTGAGCAGAAGTAGATTTAATACTTCCTGAAATAGTAGTACTACCAACCAAACTTCCATCCAAATACACCTTTATTGTAGTACCATCATATGTTCCAACAGCAGTATGCCACTCACTTAATGAAACAGCACCAGAAGAAGCAGCATATACATAAGCAGAACCAGTCGTAGTACGAATACCAAATTTTAATTTCTTGTCAGTGTCTATGACAAGTCCAAAACCACCAGTCTCCCAATTAGCTACTATATCAGCAAATTTAATAGGATAATCATCTATTTTAAATTTAGCTATAACAGACACACTACTACCAAAATCATAATAAGCAAAATCTAAGTTTTTATAACTAGTGTAACCATTAAAATATTCACCAACTTGTGATGAAGTTACTGTATCAGCACTTAACTGATATGGTTCATCACTTGTACCAGTACCCTTAGAAATTACTATATCTGGATTTAAATAAACAGTTGGATATATAGCATTAGCATTATAAGCAACAGATCCATAATTACCAATACCAGTTGTATCGACAAGCCATGGATCATATTGATTACCAGAATAAGGAGTAATTAACCATGCCGATCCAGATTTAAATTGTGTATATAACCAATTATTATTTTTACAATTAGTACTACTATAACTATTAATATTAGAACTACATAATAAACTACTACCATTACCAAATGCCGCAGCATAAGCATAATCAGAAGCATATGGTAAAGCAACCTTCCCCTGCCACATTGTAGTATGACCTGAATAAACAGCAGTTCCCCTTTCAGAAGTATATAACTGATTTGCATATAGAGTTTTACTACTAGTTCCACCTAAATTCCAATTAGCACTGGCTATCATATATCTTGTAATATTGTTTTTTAAACCAGTAGTAGTAAAACTACAAGATTTAGTAGCATTATCTGCTCCAGCATAACAATAACCACTACTAGCATTATAGTATAAACCACTATCAACTTTAAGATTATTTCTAAGTTCATAAAAGCCAGAATTCATAAGTTTCATTAACCTAGCATTAGACCAATCACTTTCACCGTATGCAGTACTTGCACCAGATGAAGTGTTCTTATTATCCCAAGCATAAGTCCCAATACTACCACTTCTAATTAATTTAAGTTTACCATCAAATACTCCAATTATTCTCCATTTTTCACATGAAGATGAATTTTGACTATTATAACTATTACAATTAAAATAAACATAATTATTAGGATCTGCACCATAATATCTAATATTTCCGCTATCTATTCCAATCGAACTACTTCCCTTTCGATCGTTCATAAGTGACTTAGAAATAGCATAATTGTAGTTAATACTATTATTAGTTACTGTTGTTTTAGTGGAAGTTTCATATAAATTAGTTATATATTTAGCAGCTTGTTGATTTATTATATTTTCTGGTAAAGTTTGGTTAGGATAGATAACCATTGAATCTGCTAGTGTAATACTTTTTTTACTACTTGCAACTCCTATTGTAATAGTAATTTGATTACTAGTTTTATTTCTTATATTAACTATTCTACTTTCATTACTAGAGACATTTAATGTACCGCTTGGGACACCATTTATACCAAAATCAACACTATTATCACTAAAATTATTTAAATACCATATGGCAAAGTTAACTGTACTATTTGAACTATTAACTATCTTTATAGTCTTGGTAATAGTGTCATATGGTTCAATAACAATATCAATAACATCAAAAACGTCATCATCGCTTGTCAAAGTAGTTGATAACGATATTGGATTATTTATTTCTGCGGAAGTTGTAAATATAGCATAAGTAGAACCAATTGCTAATCCGAGCAACCCGACAGTGATAGTTGCAATTAAATAAATTGTTTTAAAATTTATTCTCTGTTTCATTTTTACCTCCTATTTCAAAATAAAGTCTATAACACTATTAATATCTATTTTAGATATATGTATTAGAATTGCTGCCATGGCTAGAAATGGTCCAAATGGTATTAGATTATCTTTTCTGCTAAGCAATAAATATATGGCTATTGGAAATGCTATAAATGTTGCTAGAAAGATATTGCATATTGATAGTGGATAGCCTATTACCAAGCCAAATAAGAACATTAACTTTATATCTCCTCCACCCATACTTTCTCTTTTGAAAAGGTGGTCTCCTATTAACTTGATAACGTACATTGTTATAAAGGCTAAAATAGCGGATAAAATTTTATTAACGGTAAATTCTAAACCAAATAATGATAAATATAATATTATTATTATTATACAAGATGATGCTATTATTTCATCTAATATTATCATGTATTCAATATCACTTATAATTACTACTATTAAGGATGATATAAAAATTAAACTTATTATTAATTCATTTGTAAAGCCAAATGAATGATATGCAGTACAATATAATGCTCCTGTTACTATTTCTACAATTAAATAACTAATTGGTATTCTGGTATGACAACATCTACTTTTACCCTTTTGAATAATATAAGATATTATAGGTATTAATTCATACCATTTTAGTTTGTGGTTACAATTATGGCAATGACTTCTTGGATATATTATTGATTCGTTATTAGATAGTCTTACTGCTAATACATTTAAAAAACTACCCATAATACTACCAAAAATAAATATTATTATATAAATATACAATTCCATATTATCACCTATAATATATCACTATACATACTGAACATAGGGATAAAAATAGCCATAAGTATTACTCCTACTATTACAGCAAGTAATATTATCATAACAGGTTCTATTAGGCTTTTTAATCGTTGAACTAAGTTTTTTTGTTCTTCTTCATAATAAACTGCTACATTTTCCATCATCGGTCCTAATCTGCCTGTCTTTTCACCTGTTAATAGCATTTCATAAGCTATTCTAGGAAAAGCCCACTGATTTTCAAAAGCTTTTGATAATCCTGATCCAGTACTTAAGTTTGTTACAGCTTCTTTTATTATACCTTTATATATTTCATTATTAGTAACTTTTCCTAACATTTCTATACTATCTGTTATAAATACATCATGTTTTATTAATGATGAAAATGTCTTAGTAAACATTATTACTTCATTATCTATTAATACATCTTTGATAACGGGAATATGCATAGCAATATATTGAATCACATATCTAAATTTGCGAACATTCTTATACAATGATATTATTATAATTATTATAGCTGCTAATGCTAATACAATTTTTATTATATTTTTCTGGATAAAAGCACTTAAAGATATTAGAAATACTGTTATACCCGGAAGTTTTGATCCTAATTGTTCAAATATGCTTTCAAATTGAGGGACTACGAATATTAGTAAAAAAGTTAAAACGATTATTGCTATTACTAAAACAACACTTGGATATGTTAGTGCTGATATTATTTGTTTTCTATTGGAATCTGCCGTTTTGTAATAAGCTGCCATATCATCCAATGTTTCTGTTAAATTTCCAGTAAGTTCTGATGCTTTAAGCATGTTTATTAATAATTTAGGAAATACATTACCTTGTCTAGCTAACGCTTCACTAAAATTAGCACCAGTATTTAATTCGTAACTTATTCTTTTAAATAGTTCTTTATTTTTCTTTTTATTTGTTTGTTTTTCTAATATAGCTATTGTATCCGCTAATGTTATACCTGATTTTATATATGTCGATAATTGGGTTAAAAAGAATGTTAATTCTTTATATCGCATTTCATTAGAAAAAGTCAAAAATTTCCCTATTTTTGTTATCTTAGTTGGTTTAATTTCTGCTATTTTATATCCTTGTACTGTTAAAAAGGATTCAACATCTGATTTCCTAAAAGCATCAAAATATCCTTTTATTTGTTTTCCATTTTTATCAAATGCTATGTACTTATATCTTATTTTTTCTTTGGATACAACTTTATTGCCAGAAACTACTACTTTATTATTAAAAGTTGGAGTTGTATTATTAAGAGGTTTATTATTCATATATTATCACCTATTCTATAATTTATTATAACATACTTTAATTCTTTTTTTAACATTTTTTTGGTATTTTCATATATTATTTTAGAAAGGGGTTATTATATATGTATGGAAATTATATGGGAGGTCCCTTTATGATGCCAAACGTATCATATGGTCCAATGTTAAATTCTACTATGACTAGGGGTGCTTCTTTAGGTTCTGGTATTCGTTCTTTATTAGGACTTGGTAACGCTCGTAATTTTGCTGGAGGAGTTTCTCGAGGTATTAATTGGTCTTCACTTCTTAATAATACATCTAAAACATTAAGTGTTGTTAGAGAAGCTATTCCTATTGTTAAAGAGGTAGGACCTATGATGAATAATATGAAATCAATGTTAAAAGTTGCTTCTGTTTTTAAAGATGCTACTGATGTTAATAATGAACATAAACCAAATAATAATATTAATAATAATATAAAAAGTACTACTGATAATTTTAATAATCAAAGTAGTACTGAAAATAATATTATGCAAAATGAGCCAAATTTCTTTTTATAAGAAATTTTTATTTTACTTGTTTCATATCTAATTTGTTATATATTAATTTTATTATTACATAACTTATAGATGTATATACTATTGTCATTATAATGCTATGAGTTATTATGTTTCCTAGTAAAATTAAACTATATGTTTGACTTGTTTCTAAATTTAATATTATAAAGGATAATAAATGATATAGTATTATACTTATTATGCTAATTACATTGATTGTAAATATATTATCTGACATATTTGTATTCAAAATTTTTATTACTAATGCAATTAGTAGAAAGAAAACTACATTTAATAATAATGTTGATGTATATAGTATATCAAACAAAGCTCCAAATATTATTACTAATGTATAATATTTTTTTTCATTGGCAAAATATGGGTATATAACTACTAGGGCTATTATTGTATAAATTGTAGTAAAATAACTGATATTTCCTAATGTAGCAGGAAAAATACTTGCCATAACATTTTCTAAAATAAAAGACACAACTAAATAGATAATACTTACTATCACTTACTATCACTCTTTCTTTTTAAAATGCTTACATAGTTGATATCATTAAAGTCTGCTGATGGTTTTACTTTTATTATTTTAGCTAAGTCATAGGAATCAGTAGTTATTTCTTCTACTATTCCTATTAAAATTCCTGTAGGAAACACTCCTCCAAGTCCAGATGTATAAACATAATCACCAATGTTTACATCTTTGGTATTACTTATTCCTTCTAATTCTAAAACGTTTTTATTATAATCATAACTATTAATTAATCCATATAAATTATTATCGCCATTACTTATATGAACAGATATTTTATTACTAGTATCACTAGTTGTTATTAGTCTTACATCTGAAGTAAAGGTTGAAGTTTTTATTACCTTTCCTATTAAACCTTTAGAACTAATAACAACCATATCTTTTTCTACTCCATTATATGTACCTTTATTTATAGTTATTTTGTTGTGCCAATATCCTACATTTCTACTTACTACTGTGGCATTTAAATATTCATAGTCTGATAGTGTGTAGTTTATATTTAGTTCTTCTTTTAACGTCTCTAACTGTCTACGAAGCTCAATATTTTCAGCTTCTATTGAATCTATTCGATCAATCGAGGTTTCTAATATATTATTATTTTTATTAACATCTTTTAATTTTTTATATTCTTTAATATTTTCTTTTATATAGTTAAAAGGATATGTTATTATTTTTTCACTATATATTAAGCCATCCTTTAATAGTGATTCTGCTTTACTTAGTTTTCTATCTTCTTTTAAGGTAAAAGAAAATATTATTAATAATAAAATTATTAATATTATTATTAGTATTAGTATATATTTTTTTGAAATGCTTTGCTTTTTTCTACCAAACATTATATCACGTTCCTATCTATCTTATTATATAATATTTTTTTATAAATTGAAAGATATATTTATCATAAATTGTTATCTTCATAAAAACTATAATAATTATTATCTCCTATTATGATATGATCTAATAAAAAGATTCCATGTATTTTTCCTATTTGACTTATTTGCTTTGTTATATCTATATCATTTTTACTAGGCATTGCATTGCCAGATGGATGATTATGGAGACATATTATATAACTTGCAGATAATAAATATGCTTCTTTAAAAATTTCTCGTGGATGAACTAAAGAGTAATTGGTTGTTCCCTTAAATAATAATTTTTTAGCTAGATATTTTTTCTGATTGTCTAAATAAACAACATAAAATAATTCTTGTTTTTGATTTTTATATTCGGTATTAAAATATTCGATTATTGTTTTTGGGCTTGTTAGTTCTACTAATTCTTTATATTTATAATCCTCATATACTCTTCTACCTAACTCAATTGCCGCTACTAACTCAATAGCCTTTATTTTACTCATGCCTTCTACTTTTTCTAATTTGTTAATTTCAATATTTTTTAATTCACTAATATTATTAACAGAAGACAATATATTATGAGATATTTCTTTTATTCCTGCTCTTTTTGTACCAGACTTTAATATTATTTCTATTAATTCATTATTCGATACATTATTCTTTCCATATTTTAGTAATCTTTCTCGTGGTTTTTCTTCTGGTGGTAATTTTTTTAAATTCATTTGGTTTCCCTCCTCTTATATATAAATACAACTTTTATTTTAAAATTTACCACTTTTATAATTATTTAAATTAAAAAGCAGAGTTTTTGCTCTACTTTCATATTATTTTTTAGATTTTTTTTCTTTTATCCATTCTTTACCATCTACTACTCTTGCTACTAACATGGATGTTGCTGAATCTCCTACTACATTTAACATTGTTGCTGGGGCATCTATGATTGTTGCAATTATAGTTAATATTGGTAAAGCACCAGCATTATATCCCATCATAGTGATAATCATCATTTCTGAAATTGTTCCACCACCGATTGGAACTGCTGTTATTAATAATGTTGCTACTAAAGATACTAATAGTATTTTAGATATGCCAGCAAATCCTGAAATACTTGTTCCAAATAGGCATACTAAGAACATTACTTTAAATACGCTTCCAATTATTGAACCATCTTTGTGAAAACTTGTTCCTAATGGTATTACAGTTTCAGCAATATCGTCTGGAACTCCCATCTTTTTAGCACACATACTATTAGTAGGAATTGATGCTGCTGAGGAGCATGTGGCAAGAGATGTTACCATTGCAGGAATAATGTTTTTCCAAAATCTTTTTACTCCTTCTTTTCTTCCAGCTATATAAGCATAAATAGTATACACAATTATAAAATATAACACTGCTACGATGGCATATACTACAAATGTCTTTAAATATCCGACTGCTATTGAACTACCAAATGTTCCTACTAAAGCTGCAAAGTAGCAACCTAATCCTATTGGTGCATAATACATTATAATTCCTACTAATTTCATTATAACTTCATTTAGTGATTCTAATATTTTTCTTACCGGTTCGCCTTTTTCTTTTGTCCCATTTAAAGCTAATCCAAATAAGATTGAGAATACTAATAAAGCAATTAAATTATCAGTAGTTAATAAGTCGTTGAAACTTTTTACTGTTAATACATCTGCTGTTCTTTCTAATATTGAAAGATCTTCATTTTTCATTTCTTCATTTACTAGAGTACTAGTTATCTTCGCTGTATCTTCTGGTTTTACTAAATCTATATTATATGTTGTTATAAAACCAACTATAACCGCTACAATAGAGGTTACTAAAAATGCTACAATTGTTGTAATCATTATTTTTCCTAGTCTCTTTGGAGTACTCATCTTTGCTATTGATGTAGTTATAGTCAAGAAAACTAGTGGAACAATAACTACTAATAATAGATTAATAAAGATATCTCCTAATGGACTAAGTACTTTGGCATCTTCTTTAAATATTATTCCTACTATTGCACCAATAATAATAGCTAATAATAATATTAAAGTAGATTTATAATTTTTTAATATTTTTTTCATATTATTCCTTCCTTTCAATATAATTATATTATATAATATTCTTTTTTATAAGATATATAAATCCACATCATTTGTTATGATATTTGCAAAAATCCACACTTGGTGATATAATTATGGTGGTGAGGGATAATGAAAAAATATATTAAACTTAATGACAATGACAATCACTTATCTTGGGGTAACTTTACTAGGATTGTCAAAGAGTACACGGTAAATAAAAGTTCTGCTTTACAGGTTGAAATTTTTTGTACTGTTTTTGATACTCATTTAGTAGGAGATACTACAGTTAATAATTATTGTACTGGTATTCGTTCTATTAATGATGAATACAAACAAAAGTTTTTGATATACAAAAAGAAATATACTAATAATAAAAATATTTTAGTTAATACTGTTATTAATTTGTTATCAATAATAGATGGTAATATATATAATTTTAATAACGATGACATTGCCGCAATTCAATTTATAAATAGTAATGATAATTTAAAAAATATTTGTCTTAAACTATATAATATTAGTAAAAATGATTCTTCTGTTAATAATAATTTATCTAATATTCTTAATAAATTGATTAATGATAATAATTTATATGAGACTATTGTTAATATTTTATTTTTTATAATTTTAGAAAAAAAGCAACCTATTTATGAAGAAAATATTAAAAAAAATGTTATTGAGAATTTACTTAATAATACTGATATTTCTTCCTTAGAGCTTGAAGAGTATTTAAATTTAAAATTTACTGATGGTATTAATTATAATTTTTCTTTAAACAAATTAGCTAAAGAAAACAATACTTATGCTCTATACGAAATGGGAACTGATGAATATTATGGTTATATAAAGGGATATCCTAGATATGATATCAGTTTTGATTATTTTAGACGTGCTTCATATAAAAACCATCCTGGTAGTTTTTATATGATGGCTAAATTGTATATTAATGGTTTTGTTGGTTCTAAATCTAATGATGAGCTTAAAGAAGCTTTTAAATACTTAAATACCGCTATTGAATATGGAAATGTTGCTGCAATTAATACTATGGGTCTTTTATATCTTAATGGTACGTATCCTGTTAAAAAAGATATTAATACAGCTATTGAATTTTTTGAAAAAGCTTCTAGTAAAGATTATCCTTATGCTTATAATAATTTAGGGCTTATTTATGAAGCTAAAGGTGATATGAAAAAAGCTTTTGAGTTTTTTGAAAAATCTTCTTTACTTGATGAAAGTTGGGCTTTAAATAAAATTGGTGAATTTTATCGTAATGGTATTTATGTTAAAAAAGATATGAAAAAAGCTTTTGATTATTATAATAAAGCTATTGAAGCTCCTATTAGTACAGTTTCTTATTATGCCTTTTATAATTTAGCTAAATACTATTATTTAACCGGTAATACTGTTCTTATTAAGGATGAAGATAAGGCTATTAAATACTTAGATATTGCTAGTTCTCATGCTATTGAAGCCGCTATACTTCTTTTGTATTTATATACTGAAAAATATTTAAATAAAAAAGATGATGATCTTTATGATAAAATTAAATTATTGATTTCTAGAATTGAAAATAATCCTAAATATAATGAAAGTATTAAATCAATAATAGAAGATAATTTAAAAAAACTAAAAGAAAACAAACATATTAATATAGACATACTTAATTAGTATGTCTATTTTCTTTCTAAGTATTTTTTAGATATTGATATGAATAATATTAAATATATTATTCCTAGTAAGAATCCACACAATACATCGCTAGCATAATGAACTCCTAAATATATCCTTGATAATCCTATTGTTGGTATTAGTAAAATTAGAAAAATTATTAAAGGTATTTTTATTTTCTTGTTATTAATATATTTATAAGTTAGATATACTAAATAACCATAGAAGACCATGCTAGTTATTGAGTGTCCTGATGGAAAACTATATCCTGTTTCTGTAACTAATTTATTTATTTCAGGTCTAGGTCTAGCTATGATTACTTTAATTAAATTATTAATAATAGTAATTCCTAATAAATTAATTACAAGAGATATTTTTATTTTCTTGTCCTTTATAGCAAGTACTAATATTAAAAGTGTGATAATTACCATGATAGGAGAAGTGATATTGGTAATCATTTTTACTATTTCAGTTCTGTTTTTATTAATGATATTATTACTTATATAGTTATATACTGCGCTATCTATATATATTGTTTTGTCTGCTACTACTTTATATGTAAAAATAGCAAATATTACTGAGCATAATATTAAAATTGTATACTTTATGTATTCTTTATACTTATTATTCATTATTTACCTCTCTTTATATATTCATATATATATTAAATTTATAATAATTTTACTTAATCTTAAATAAGCAAACACTTTCAACATGATTAGTATTAGGAAACATATCATATAAAGTAATATCAACTAAATTATATTTATTTTTTAATATATTAATGTCTCTAGATAATGTAATGGGATTACATGATACATAAACTAATTTATCAATATTACTATTCATAATTTTATTCATTATTGTATTATCGAGACCACTTCTTGGGGGATCTACTACTACTACATCGCTTTCTATCTGATTAATTTCACTTACTTGTTTACATATAAAAGAAATGTTATGAATATTATTAATTTTTTTATTTAAATTAGCTCCTTTAATAGCATCTTTATTTTGCTCTATTCCTATAACAGTATTAAAGTTATGAGCTAAATAAATACCTATAGTTCCAGAACCACAATATAGATCAAGTAATTTATTGCCAGTTCCTGCATATTCAAGTACTTTATTATACAATTTATCAATCATATTAGTATTAACTTGAAAAAATGAGTCTGCATACACTGCATAAGAATAATTACCAACATTAATTATAATGTGATCATTTCCATATACTTTTATATTGTTAATAAAAATGGAATTAACTTTACCATCTAGAATACTAATAATACTAGAACTATTAATATCACCTTTGATAATAACCATTATATCATCAGTACCTCGAATAACAACTTCATTAACGCCATCTAAGCAAATACTATTAAGTAGCTTAATAACTTCATTGATATTATTATTAACTAAATAACAGTAATCTATATTAATAAGAGTATCTCCCACTAATGATAGTTTTCCGTTCTTAATTCTTAAAGTTATTTTATTACGATAATTATATGTGTTATTGGCATCATAGATAATGGAGGGTTCAATATTCATATTACAATACTTATTAAAGATGTTTTTAACTATTTCTTTTTTATATATAACGCTTTTATTATATGAAATGTGTTCTGTATTACAGCCACCACAAATATTATAATATTTACATTTTGGTTCTATTCTATTAGGACTTTTTTCTATGATACTTACTAGTTTTGCTTCATTTATTTTCTTTTTTTGTTTTGTTATTCTAATATTAACTACTTCATTAGGGATAACTTTATCCACAAAAGTAACTTTATTGTCTATTTTTGCTATACCTCTCATTTCATGAGATAATTTATCTATTTTTACTATCATACACATCACATGTTAAGTATATCATAAAATGAAAAAGAAGTCTATGACTTCATTAACTCTGCTATTATATCTTCCATAGTTATTATACCTAAAAATTTGTTTTCTTTATCGGTTACTACTGCCATGTGTGCTCTAGCAGCTTCAAGAATTTCCAAACAAGAAGCCAAATTAGTTGATTTGCTAACAACAATTGGATCTTTCATATTTCTTTTTATACTTATCGGTCTATTATTTAATATTTCATCTAATAAATCTACTTCATATAATATTCCCATGACTTTACATTCTCTATTTATAATTGGTATGCGATCATGCTTATCTCTAAATATGCAATTTTTTACTTTTTCAGATGAATCTGTATCATATAAAAATGACACATCTTCACTTGGAACCATCACATTATTTACTCTTAACTTTTTCAATAAGACGGCCTTTTGTATAAAAATACTTTCTTTTTCTTCAATTACGCCTTCTTCTTTTATTGTTTTTACTATTTCTACTAATTCATCTTTAGTAGCTGTTACTTTGTGATTGTTTTTGACTTTTTTTTCAAATTTTCCTATTGCTTTAGTTAATGGTAATAGGAGTTTTACCATCCATTTTAATAGATTACATAGTTTTAGGGCATAATCTTCTGCATATTCTCTTCCTATTATTTTTGGTGCTATTTCAGTAAAAACTAATATTATTATTGTTAAAATTATTGTTACTAAAGGTATTATTTTATCACCATATAAATTAGAAAAATAATATGTTGTTAGAGTGCTTACTAGTATGCCACATATGCAATTTATTACTAGTATTGTAGTTAATGTTTCAGAGTAATTAGAATATAACTTATATACTACTTTAGCAGATTTATTACCTGTATCTGCTAGTCTTTTTATACGAATAATGTTTAGACTAGTAAAGGAAACCTCTAATATTGATAATAAAGCTAACATTAATAATAATAGTACTATTATTATAGTCATAATACCATCCTTTCTCTTGTTATATTAAATTCTTCGTTTTGATATAATCCTATTTTTTTGTTTTTTATATTTTCAATTAAATAATCATATCCTAATTTGATGAACTTTTGCTTATTATAATTATAACTATAGTAGAAATTGTTATAATCAAAGACTAAAAAGTGTTCTTTTTCTAAATTATTTCTTAAATAAAAATTATTTATTTTTAACTTTTGATTAGGAAAGTATTTATTAAATATTTTTTTATAAATTATCGATAGTTCATATGGTTTTATGTTATTGATGTTGATTATTTTTTCAGTTATAGTCAGTATTTGTAATAATAAATTATCATCATTATAATTTATATATTTTAATTCTTTATCTAAAAAATATTCTGTATAATTATCATTTATATATTTTATTTTCTTATCTAATTCTATGTTGTTATTATATTTATCAAAATGTTCTGTTGAAAACCCTGCTTTTATATTAGCTATATCTTCAAATAAATTTACTATTATATATGTATTGTTTATATAAATTTTATTAGCCATGTTACCTTTTATATCTGTGCTTACTACTTCACTCTTTATGCCTATTTTGGAGCAAATATATAATAAAATTTTAACTATAGATGATCTTGTTATGCTTTTTTTTGATAAAGCTCCCCAAATGTTATTTAAATTGGTAATGTTATTCAATGATAATATTTCGTTTTTTGATGATAATGTATTTATATCTATATTTAATTCTTTACCTAATGTAATATATATATATCTTACTTTTTCTATATCTGATAAATTTTGAGGAATATCTTTTATAATACTATCTATTAATAATTCACCTTGTTTAAACATATTATAATCTGTATAAATAAAGCCTTGTTTACTGTTTATGCTCTCTGAATATGAATAATCTACTCCGTTAATTAAAAAATAATTATTAATATTATTGTTCACTATATCTATTGGGATATTTATATATTTTGTTTCTTTAGTTATTTTAGATATATCTTCTTCTTTGTTTATACTTACTATACTGTTCATACTATCACCATAATAATTATACTATATAAAATTAAAAAAAGAAAGTAAATAAACTATTAGTTTACTTTCTTTCTAAAAATTTGCTTCTGCTGTTGAATCAGCACTAATTGTTGCATTAAAAGTTTTGCCAAACATCTCGTTAGTTACTAAATTATTATCTAACCATATATAAATAGTAAATGTCGTGTAAGATGATGTACTTGATAAACTGTAGGCATCTACTACTTTAACTTTTGTATTTGCAGTTATATTTTTGAAACTGCCTGTTTTGTATGCGGTGGTGCTGTTATCTACATATACCTCATATTTTAAAGCTTCATTCGTATTTAATCCATCTATGGTCTTAGGAGTTATATATATATTAAAGTTGCCCGCTAAACTATTATCGCTTAATTTAGCTTGTACTTTACCAATTAAACCTCCACTTTTGTTAGTTGATGGAGACAAATTAGTAGCAGTTATATTTTGAACTATTTTATAATCAATACTAAATTTACCCGTGCCTGTTGTTAAATCTGTTTCATTTTTAAGCAATAAATAAGCATAGGTTGCTCCTGCTACTAGAACGATAAATAATACTATTCCTAATATTGTTCCTATTATCTTTGCTTCATTCTTCATAATTTACCTCTCTTATTTTCTATATACAGAATTTACTTTTATTAATCCGGAAAAAGATTTGTTCATTAAAGCGTTTTGATTACTGCCTGTTTCTTGTAGCCATAATCTTAAAGCACAATTATACGTTTTTGATACATTAAAAGTACTATTTTGAGTGCTTAAGGTGCCTATTTCTAATTCTGTACTAGTAAAATCTGCTCCTGTACCTGATTTTATTGTAGTAGTACTGCTACCATCATTACATTTTAAATCGTATTTAAAATCACTTGTTTTTAATTCGGTATCTATTGTTATATTTGATATAGCTATTTTTACAGCGACATCATATCCTCGTAGTTTTGTTGCATCTGGTATTAAAGTAAACTTCGAAGCACTAGCATATTTATCTACATCTGTAGAATTTATAGGAACTCCTGTTTTTAAATTTATATATTCACTTTCACTAAATACCACTGAAACATTTGCATCAAATTCTCCAGTTGTTGCAGTTACTGTAGTTCCATTTGATAGTGTATAGTATGCATATGAGCTGCCTAACATACATGCAAAAATAATAGATGTAGTAATAGTTAAAACAAAAAGCATATGTTTAAATTTCATTTTATATCACTCCTATCTATTATTCTTCCATTATTATAATACCATATTTTAAAATTATTATCAATATTATTTTTTATATTTCTAAGTTATGATAAACAGCTTGTACATCATCTAAATCTGTTAATGCATCAATTAAATTTGTTACTTTTTCAGTTGTTTCTTCATCTAATGATATATAATTATTAGGAACAAATGTTACTTCACTAATTAAGAATTTATCTATTTCTTTCTTTTCAAGAGCTTCTTTTATTTTTATAAAATTACTTGGATCGGTATATATTACAAAGCTATCTTCTTCTGATATAAAGTCTAATATATCTAATTCTAAAATATCTTCCATTAACTTATCTTCATCATAGGCTTTATCTAGTACTATTACGCCCTTTCTTTCAAATAAATAACTTACTGAGCCGTCGGTTCCTAAATTACCACCACGTTTTGTCAATGTACTTCGTACGAATCCAGCGGTTCTATTTTTATTATCTGTAAGACAATCTATCATTATTGCTATACCACCTGGTCCATATCCTTCGTATCTTACTTGTTCATAGTTTTCACCAACGCCTTGATTTTTAGCCTTGTTAATAGCAGATTCTATATTTGCTTTTGGCATATTTTCTGATTTAGCCTTTTCAACAACCATTCTAAGTGATGGATTATTTTCAGGATTAGGATCTCCATTTTTAGCAGCTACGTAAAGTTCTTTGGCTAACTTTTGAAAAACTTTACTTCTTTCACTATCTATTGCTCCTTTTTTTCTCTTTATTGTTGACCATTTACTATGTCCTGACATATTCTTTCCTCCTTACATATTACTTATTTATAATACTCTTTTTCTATTGTCTTTGTCAAGCATATTTATATATTTATTATTTTATATAGCTTAATATTGCCGGTCCTAATATTATTAATAATATTAATGGAATGAAGAAAAATACTGATATTATACTTATTTTGGTAGGTATTTTAGAAATGGTGGCTTTGACTTCCATTTTTCTTTTTTCTCTTAGGTAATCTACTTGATTATACATAGTACTTATTATGCTACTTCCATATATATTTGCTTGGGTTAAGGCTAAAATTATATTATTGATACTATCGGAAGGTATCCTACTTTGCATGTCAGTTAAACTTTCTGTTAAACTCTTTCCATACTTGGTTTCTCTAAGTGTTTCTTTGAATTCAAGTGATAACTCATCTTCAATGCTACTTGTTGTTACCAATATTGCTTCTGATAGATTTCTTCCTGTTTGTAAAGACAATGTTAATACTTCAAAAAAGTAAATTGCTTCAATATCTAATTTTTTTCTTCTTTTCTTTATTTTGCTATCTAATACTATTTTTTCTAATAAGAAATAATATATAATTGAAACTATTATAGAAAGTATGTATCCATATTTATAATTTATTAGGATAAAAAGAAATATTATTATAGTAGTAATAAGTCTTATTATTAGAAATTTTTCTGTTGTTAATTTTGAAGATATTCCTAATAATTTTATTTTATTATTTATCTTGTTTATAACTCTTTGGTTATATATCTTTTTAGATATTTCTTTATTCTTCATAATTGGTTTCCCTTCTTATACATCTATTTTTGTTATCTTATTTAGTAATATTACATAAATTATAAACATTAATACTATTGTTACTATAATCATATATCCTAAAGTTGATGAAAATAATGGTGCAAAATATGATGGGTTTAATATATATATTATTGATATAAATATGATTGGTATTACTAATAGTACTCTAGTTACCATCTTAGGACTTGCAGAGATATTTTTTAATTCTTCATTTAATTTCTTTTTATCAAATAATGTTCTTTCTATGGATGAAAATACTTCAACGATATTACCACCTGTTTTATTTAAAATAGTAAGTGATGATGATAAAAATACTGCTTCTTCTAAGTCTACTCTTTTGGCAAATCGTTCAAATACTGTGTCTACTGATAAGCCATATTTCATATCAAGATACATTTTTTTAAATTCATCGCTTATTGGCTCTGGTAATTCTTTGGCCGCTATATTTAAAGCTTGTAAGGTACTTTTCCCTGATTTAAATGCATTATTCATTACTATTATTGCTCTTAATAATTCATTTTCTATTAATTTTGTTTGTCTTTTATAGTATATCTTCAAAATTATATCTAATAAATAGTAACCTACTATTATATCTATTACTATAGCTAAAATATTTATTCCTGTTGTAAATATACCTGAAATGACTGCTAATAATACAAATAATATCATTATTATTATTTTATTAGTTATAAAATCTATTGCTGATATTTTGTCACGATGACGATATTTTATATATTTTTCGTATTTTTTTGATTTCTTTTTGAAATAGTCTATTTTTAATAATATTTGTCTATTTTTTTGAACAAATATTAAATATTTATTTTTTATTTTATCAATTAATGGTATGCTTGCGTCTTTTAGTGGCTCTAATGAATAGTAGGCTATTCTTTTTTCTTTTTTTTCTGCTACTGCTTGTCTTAATAGTATGATGATAATTATAAATATAATTATCACTATTAAGAATTGTATTATTTTATCTATATTCATAATTATCACCTTTCTTTTATTCGAATATATCTTTTATTTTAGTAAAGCCCTTTCTTAGAATCTTGTCATATACTTTTGGTTTTCTTTTATATAAGCCAAATTCTCCTACTACATTTCCTTCAGGCGATAATCCTTTTTGTTTGTATGTAAAGATATCTTTTACTATTATTTCGCCATCCTTAATTCCTTCTAATTCACTTATGGAAGTTATTTTTCTTTTACCATCTGATAATCTGTCTATTTGCACTATAATATCAATGGCATTCTCTATATAACCACGAACTGCTGATACTGGTATTTCCATTTCATTCATTAGGATCATTGTTTCTAATCTATTTAAGGCATCAATCGGATTGTTGGCATGGAGGGTTGTCAACGAACCTTCATGTCCAGTATTCATAGCTTGCATCATATCAAATGCTTCTTTTCCTCTTACTTCTCCCACTATTATTCTATCTGGTCTCATTCTTAATGAGTTTCTTACTAGATCTCGAATTGTTACTTCACCTTCACCTTCATAATTAATTAATCTAGTTTCTAATGATATAACATGATTTTGATGTAATTTTAATTCAGCTGCATCTTCTATGGTTATTATTCTTTCATCTTCTCCTAGAAATCCTGATAAGATGTTAAGTAGTGTTGTTTTTCCTGTGCCTGTACCTCCAGATATTATAATATTTAGTTTTGCTTCTACTGCTACCTCGAGGAATCTAGCCATATTTACGGTTAAACTACCACGGCGAAGTAAATCATCTATTGTTTCTAATTTTTTATTGAATTTTCTTATTGTTAAGATTGGTCCTTTTAAACTGAGAGGTGGTATTACTGCATTTAGTCTTGAACCATCTCTTAGTCTGGCATCAACCATTGGATTAGCAGAATCTATGGTTCTTCCTAATGGCTGTACTATTCTTTGTATGGTTCTGATGATATGTTTGTCATTTATAAATGATACTGTTTCATCTTTTACTATTTTACCATCTATTTCAACATATATTTCATTTGGAGCGTTAACCATGATTTCTGTTATGGCATTATCTTCAAGTAAGGGTGTTATGGGGCCATATCCAGTTATTTCATTTTGTATTAAATTAAAAACATGATTTCTCTCTAAATTACTTAAATCATATCCAACTAATGCTGAATCTATTTCATTATTTATATAATCTTCTGGTAAAGTATCTTCTGGTATATTTTCTTCAATTAAATTTTGAACAATCTTTATTCTGATGCTTTCAAGTAAACCTTTATCTCCAAATACTTCATAATCTTTAACATTTTCGTTATTTATTTCTATTTTGGGTTTTACTTCAAAGGCTTCAGTTAAACTCTTTGTACTCATTTTTTTGCCTCCTTACCATGACTATCATCTATTAGGTCCAGAGCCATTTTTTTCATATTATTTATATCCTTAGAATGAAATAAATTAATACTGTTATTTAATGTCAATATTTCTCCTGATATTGTATATTTATCTATATTTTTTATGTAATAATTTTTAGATAATGTATAATCAATGTTGTTTTTTATTATAGTTCTTATATCATATAAACTCAAATAACCTTTTCCTATATCTCTAGAATTATTCAATAATATTAAATAGTTTTTCTTATCTGTATCTTTAAAGATACTAATTAAACTTTTCATGTTCTTTAAATCTACAATATCGTTTGTTATAATAAATAATGTCATATAAGAATAGTCTAAAGCTGTTAAATTTATTTCATCTAATATATGATATGTGTCTACTAATACTACATCATACTCTTTTTTTGCTAAGTCAAATATTACTGGTATATATCTACCTGATACTTTTGCTCCCATTCTTGGATCTTTTGGGCATGCTAATACATCTATATTTTTGTTGTATGTTGTTACATATTTTTTTAGTTCAGTAAATCTATTATTAGCCATACTATCAATCATTGTATATATGTCTTTTTTATTTTTTACATTAAGACTTGCTGCTATTCCTCCAGAGTATAAATCTAAATCTATTATTAATACTCTTTTGTTTAATTCACAGTATATTCCTGCTAAGTTAAGCGTCATGGTTGTTTTTCCAACTCCACCTTTAACTGATGAAATAGTTATTATTTTTCCTGCCATACTTACACTATCCTTTCTATTTCTTTTTGATTATTTATTATTTTTCCTTCATAATGACTTATAATTTTTACTAAATTGAAATTAAACATTTTTCCTATTATGCTTTTTGCATCTTTTTCCATTTTTATTTCTATTTGATTTTCTTCAATAGTTACATATATATATTTGAGATTGGATGTATTTTGCTCAATTAAATTTTTTAAATCATTTTCTGTTACTGTATCTATATTATTTAATCCATATTCAATTGTTAAATAATTAGTATTTGATAATCTGTCTTTTTCATATATTGCATTACCTACATCATATACAAGTGTTAATATAAGTAAAAATATTGGTATTATTAAGACAAGCATAACTAAACTTTGTCCTTTATTGTTTATCTTCAACATTAGGTATTTTCCTTTCTACTTTTACAATATATGGATTGCCTAGCACTCTATTTAAGCCTGGTGTTATAATATTTACTTTAGTACTAATTTCTACAATTGTATATTTTTCTTCATTTGTTAGTTTTATGTCTACCTTTGGATATTCTTTTTGTATTTCTTCTATTTTATTATTATTATTTAATAAATTCATTATATCAATGCTGATGTTTTCTAATTCATTTTTCTTATTAAATATCATTCCAAAATCTACTATTGAGAATAATATCATAATAAATATAGGTAAAATAAGAACAAATTCTACTAATGCTTGACCCTTTCTATTCATATTGTTACTCACTCTCCCTATTTTCTATTTAATTATACCAAATAATAAGAAAAAAAGAAAGATTTTTTTATCTTTCTTTAATTTTTCTTATTTGTTTTCTTATTATCTATTTTTTGTTCTTTTTTTATTTCTACAGTTGCAACTTCTTGTTCATCTTTTTTGAAGATAAGATATAATAATCCAAGAACTACTAATATTATCAATATTATTATTACTACTTTTTCAGCAGTGTTACTATTTCCTTCTATCTCTGTTAACGCTTCTTTCTTTTCTGATTCTTTATTAGCGGTTATTTTATATTCTCTTGTACTTCCATCTTCTGCTGTTACAGTGATAGTTACAGTGTTATTACCTTTTTTGAATTTTTCATTTCCTGTTATTTCTACTCTAGCTCTACTATCTTCTGGAATTGCTTTTATATCAAGAGATGTAACATCACTTTTAACAGTTATTTTATATTCATTAGTTTCCTTGTTAAATGTTATTTCATAACCATCTATTTCTAATGATTTTAAATAATTATTTGATGAATAATAATATGTGACAGGTGTAGCAACATTTTCAGGTTTTGCTTCTTTTATTATGTATACTGTGTATACTTTTATAGTACCATCTTCTGCTACTACTGTTATGTTAGCTGTTGTTTTATCATCAGTTAACTTATATTCAATTAATCCATCTATAGTACTAGTTACATCTTCAAGACTTCCTGATAAAATTACACTTTCAGTTCCGTATGGAACAGTTAAGGTGTATACTGTTACATCTTTATCAAAAGCAATATCAAAAGTACCAACACTAGCTTTTAATGAACTTAAATTATTATTACTACTAATTTTTCTTATAACATTAACTTCAGTTGTTAAATTTTCAAATTCTTCAATATTTTCATTTTTTGCAATGCTTCCACTTAATGTAATTGAATCTTTTCCTTCTTTAATAGCTGTGAATTCTAATGTTAATAATACTTCTTCATTTTTTAAATCTGTTCCTGCTGCGACTAAATTATTATCTTTAAATGTACCTATTAAATTTGAATTATATGTAACATTTGTTAATTTTATATTATTACCTGTAGTAACTAAAGCATTAATACCATTTATGTAATCACTTGCATTTTCTGATTTTACTAATACATTTAATTTAAAGGTATCACCAACATATATTTCTTTTGGTAATTCACCATATACTAGGCCTAAATTTGTATTTACATCCCCACTAGTAGCAGGATTTAATTCAGTATTTAATCTCATTATGTCCTCAAAAGTTAATAGTCCTTCTTCATCATTATCTTCTTTTACGACATCCATAGATAATACTTTGTTACCTTCTAAATAATCGTTCATAGTTGGTTTCATATCATCTTTATTAAAATTATTATCATTATTATTGTCACCAATTACTACTACTGTATAAGTAACTTCTGTTCCTTTTTTAAACACTAATTTATAGTTATTTTTTACTTCACTATTTATTACTTCTTCATTTGTTAAATCTAACAATTCATTATTTTCGTCATAGATAGATAATTCTATATCTGTATTAATTAAATTACCTAGTATTTCTTCAACATGAGTTACTTTATCGGAGTCATTATAGCCGATTGCCTCTTCATATAGATAACCATTGTGAAAATTAAGGCCTGTTAACCCAGATAATTCTCTATCATTATCTTTATTATAATTAATGCTTGCATTATAAGTATAATTTATTGTATTTATCACTTCATTATTTTCGTTTAATTCTTCTATAGTAACAGTATCACTAGTAGTATATAATCCACCAAGTGAAGAAGTGGTATCTGTAATAGAGCCATCAAAAATAGTATTTATTATTTCATTACCACTGCCTGTCTTTATTTCTGCTGAATTAACGCTTACCCTATAATTGCTATTTGGAGATAAATTGCCAGGTACTATAATTAGGTTTTGTGTATATTCTTTTTCTTCACTTACAGTATACTCTCCAGTTGATACTACTCCTAATGTCTCACTTGTTGGTTCAATAGGAGTGTTTTCTCCATTATATAAAGCTCCAACTAAGCCACTCTTAACTGTATTAATCGTATATGGAACATTTTCTTCATAAATAACTGATGCATTATCTTTTATGGTTATTTTTAAGTTAAATTCTCCATTATAGTATTTATAAATTGGATTTATTTTTTGTGTATTTGTTTCATTATTTAATTCAGAACCGGTTTTGGTTAATACTATTTTGTTATCATTTTCTACTGTGCCATCTAAATACTTAAAACTTGGTTCTAATTCTATTGTATATTCTTTTTCTTCTTCATAATCTTGTTTTTCACTTTTATATGTTAAATTATATTCTTTAATATAACCTAATTCTTCATCAGTAGCTACACTTAATGATGTTTCTAATGGTTTAGAAATAATTTCATCTGCTAAAACAGTAACAACTGAAGATAATTGTGAAAATATCATTGTAAGAACTAAAAATATTTTGCTTATCTTTTTCATTTTTTTCATTTTCTTCATTCCTTTCTTTATTTTGTATTTTTGTGTAGTATATTTTCCCCCGACTATAAACACCTCCATAAATGATAGTAAGGTTTTACCTTCTTCTATCATTTTCAAAATAATTATAGCACATAAAATGACTTTTTTCTTATACTTTACACTTTTTTGACATTTTTTTATAAATTTCTTGTTATTTTCTTGTTTTTTTCTCCTAATTATTACCAAATATGTGATATTTATGCGATTATTGTTATTTTTTTCTTGACTTAAAATATTATTAATTATATAATATTATTGCTTAGCAGCGGATACTATTTTTTTTGTAATGTGTCATTTATAAGTAACTATAGCTGCATAGCGAAAGTATGATAAAGACACCCTATGAAAATATAGTATACTTCTCTAAGAGAAGGAGGAAATGAAGATGGCTAGATATACAGGCCCAAATAACAAAAAAGCAAGAAGAGTATCATTCTCTATATTAGAAAATGGTAAAGATATTGCAAAAAGACCTTATGGTCCAGGACAACATGGTAAAGACAGAAAAAGAAAACCTTCTAACTATGCTATTCAGTTAAATGAAAAGCAAAAAGCTAGATTTATGTATGGTATTTCTGAAAAACAATTCAAAAAATTAGTTAATGACTCAGCTAAAATGAAAGGTGTTCATGGTGAAAACTTACTTATCTTATTAGAAAGTAGATTAGACAATATCGTTTATAGAATTGGTTTTGCTACTACTAGAAGAGGAGCAAGGCAACTTGTTAACCATGGTCATATTACTGTTAATGGTAAGAAAGTAGATATTCCTTCATACAGAGTTAAACCTGGTGATGTAATTGCTATTAAAGAAAACTCAAGTGATCATAAAGGTATCGAAATAGCACTTGCTAATAAAGTAAAAAGACCTGATTTCATTAACTATGATGAAACTAAGAGAATTGGTACTTATGTTAGATATCCTGAAAGAAGCGAATTAAACGCAGATATCAATGAATCATTAATCGTTGAATTCTATAGTAGAGTATAATTATTACTCTACTTTTTCTATATAAATAAAAGATGTAACTTTTTAGTTGCATCTTTTTGTGCAAAATAAAAATCCTTATAACTAAGGATTTATTTCTTTCATCTGGTGGCTCCAGCGGGAATTGAACCAGCGACACAAGGATTTTCAGTCCTCTGCTCTACCGACTGAGCTATGAAGCCAAAATAAATGGCGGTTCCGACGGGAGTTGAACCCGCGATCTTCTGCGTGACAGGCAGACGTGATAACCACTACACCACGGAACCATGGTTGCGGGAGCTGGATTTGAACCAACGACCTTTGGGTTATGAGCCCAACGAGCTACCGAGCTGCTCCATCCCGCGATAAAATTAATAAACAAATATGGCGGAGGAAAAGGGATTCGAACCCCTGCGCCACTTTCGCGACCTCCTGGTTTTCAAGACCAGTCCCTTCAACCAGACTTGGGTATTCCTCCAATAAATTGGTGCCTGAGGTCGGACTTGAACCGACACGAGGGTTAAATCTCGCAGGATTTTAAGTCCTGTGCGTCTACCTATTCCGCCACTCAGGCATTCATGTCTTTTTGCTGTTGACTTCTTAATTATATAACATTTTTTTTAGTTTGACAACCTTTTTTTGCGATTTTTATTAAAAACATGCAAAAATATTGAATTTTTTTGTTTTTTAGTATATAATATCATTGTATCTCGAAAAAATGCGCCCATAGCTCAACTGGATAGAGCGTTTGGCTACGGACCAAAAGGCTGTGGGTTCGACTCCTACTGGGCGCACCAAATTGATATTAAACTCGAATTTTTTCGAGACAATACCAAACTACTATCAAATAAAATTGAAAGTAGTTTTTATTTTGATAATTTAGAAATACACTTGCAAATTGACATAACAATTAATATATATATATTAAACAATTATTTCGTTTTTGTAGTAACATTATTTTCTAAAGAAAAACCAATTTTTCTTAAATAATCAGAATATTTAGTAATATCTTCAATTTCTAAACAATCAAGATCAATTATTACAGCCTCACCTGCGCCTTTGATTCTTAAACTATTATTATTTTGAATTGAAGTAGATATTTCATTTCCAATATCAAAATTAATTGAATCAAAATGAATTCTATTTTCTGATGTTAAAATACCAATATTAGCTGGATGTAAATCATTTGATCTTAAACCAATAGCATGTAGTTTTTCAGCTAATTCATCTCTTATTGCAGCAAACTTTTTATCAGACCAGCTATCAATTATATCTTGACATGAAAGAATTATATTCTCACATACAAGAACCTTTTGAGTTACCTCAATATGTATAGGATAACCATCAAATTCAAAATCACGATTTATAATGGGCTGCAATAAATACTCACAGTATGGTATAGATGATTTTTTTCTAGGTTTTCCTATTTTAACAATCTTATCCCCAATGCTATAAACAATTGAAGTCGTACCTTTACCTATAAGTTTTAAATTTGAATCAAGTCCATTGTTTTCACAATATTTAGTCAAATCTTTTATTAATAATTCAAAAAATTCATTAAATTCCTTTTTTTGTTTTTCTGAGAAAAACAATTCATCATATTCAAAAGTTGATTTTTTTTCTTGATACTTTTGAATAAAACTTTTCCGATCCTCTAAATTTAGATCTATTTTTCCTAATAATTTTTGTTTTATGCTTTCTGTATATCCTTTTTTTATATAAAATCCTTCAAATATATCTTTACTTACATATGGATTAAAATAAATAGGTTTATTAGAGTTTTTAATCGTGATAGATTTAATCATTGAATCCATTCCAAAAAATGGTATACTTACTTTTCCCTCTTCATTTTCTACTAAAACATAAGAAAAACCAACAACATCTATTAACTTAAATTTTTTAGTTACTCCATAGCCATAACTAGAATAATATGTTAATGTAATATCAGAATCTGTTTCCATTTTCAATCTAGTATAAATATCTAAAAAATCATCCATTATAATCACCACCCTATGATAATTATATCACTTTTTCCTTAATCTGTCTTAATTATATAATAATTTTATATAAAAATATGATATAATATTATCAGAAGACCTTTAAGGTGTATCGAACCAAGCACTATATGTACGAATGTTCTAATCGTATGTTAAGTACGGGAACCCTTTGGCAGAAAAGTAATCCGAAAGGGTTACTTTTTCTTTTAAAATATGTTATACTTATATTAGTTAATAGTTATTACTAACTATTTCTTTTACCCTAGAAGTTGTTCTACTTATTCCCTTAGGGCACCAAATTGATATTAAACTCGAACTTTTTCGAGATAATACTAAACCTACTATCAAATAAAATTGAAAGTAGTTTTATATTAAAGGATTAATAATACACTCGCGAATTAGCCATATCAATCAGCTAGTTTAATTTATTAGAAAGGAAAACATATGAATAAAATAACTAAAGATAATTTAAATGAATTTATAAAATATTATTATGAATTTCATGATAGTTATATTACAAATGTTAATTATGATATTTCTAAATCGGAAATAGAACTTTTAATTAATGTTTGTTGGTCTGGGGAACCAATACTAAAAGATGATAATGCTTATCAAACTAATAAAACAAAAATGAGAATGATTTTAAATAATGTTGAAAAATGTAATAATAAAGAAATGTTTTCGTGGGATTATATAAACAAAGTATTTATAAAGTATATTAAATTAGACAATAAAGAATTTATATGTTTTGCAAGTGATGAACAAGATCCTGTGATATATATTGTTTGTGAAAGTATAAAATATGAAGAAATAAAAGATAATTAGTAATTGTTTTACTTTTTCCTTAAAGTGCATTTTAATAATTAATAGGATTAACTATCCTATTTTTATTTTATGCTTTTTTATAATAAATAAAACTAAATTTGTAAGACAATATGGCTTACAAATTCTTTTTGAAGACAAATGGCTTCAAAAACACTTGCAAGACCTGAGGCTTGGAAGTAACAATAAGCCTACACCTTAATTATATTATTGAATAGAATATTTATGATTAAGGAGGTTTATATGAAAAGAACATTAGTTAGTATTATATTATTTTTAATTGTAATAGCTTCTGCTATAGTGGGCACTGTTATGAAAAGAAATAATGATAATTCAAATCTTACTAAAGTAAAAGTAGCAGAAGTAGCTCATAGTATCTTCTATGCTCCTCAATATGCTGCTATTAGTAATGGTTATTTTGAAGAAGAAGGATTAGATATAGAATTAATTCTAACTCCGGGAGCAGATGCTGTTATGTCTTCAGTATTATCTGGAGATGTAAACATAGGTTTTTCTGGTACTGAAGCTACTATCTATGTCTATAATGGTGGTGAAGAAGATTATCCAGTAACATTTGCTGCTCTTACTAAAAGAGATGGTGCCTTTCTTGTATCCAGAGAAAAGATAGATAATTTTACATTAAATGATTTGAAAGGTAAATCTGTTATTGGTGGAAGAACTGGTGGTATGCCAGAAATGACATTTGAATGGGCTTTAAGAGAAAATGGTATTGATCCTAAAAAAGATTTAAATATTGATACATCAATAGCTTTTGCTGCTATGCAAGGTGCTTTTATAGGTGGTACTGGAGACTTTGTTACTCTATTTGAACCTAATGCTACTTCAGTAGAAAAGGAAGGTTTAGGTTATATTGTAGCTTATGTTGGTGAACTAGGAGGAGCTGTTCCTTATACTGCTTACAATGCTAAAAGAAGTTATATTGATAATAATCCTGATATTATTAAAGGTTTTTCTAGAGCTATAAATAAAGGATTAAAATTTGTATCTGATAATGATGCTGAAAGAGTAGCTAAAAGTATTATTAGTTTCTTTCCTGATACTGCATTAAATGATCTAATTACTATGATTGATAGATATAAGAAAGGTGATGCATATAGAGAGACTATTAGTATTAATGAAGAAGAATGGAAACATATTCAAGATATTATGATAGCAGCAGGGGAACTTGATGAATATGCTCCATATGATAAATTAATATATGGAAAATACTTCAATGAATTCGAATGATATATTAGTAATTGATAATTTATCAAAGATATATCATACTAATAATAGTGAAATAACCGCTATTAAAGATTTAAATTTAAATATTAAAGATGGTGAATTTGTAGCTATTGTCGGTCCTTCTGGTTGTGGTAAGACTACTCTACTCTCTATTTTGTGTGGATTAGAAAATAAATCTAGTGGCAATATATTATTCCCTAAAGGTAAAGCTAAAATGGGATATATGCTGCAAAATGATACTCTTTTTCCTTGGCTTAATATCTTAGATAATTCTTTGTTAGGTCTAAGAGTACAAAAAAAAATTACTAAAGAAAATAAAGATAAGGTAATATCTATGCTTAATACTTATGGTTTAAAGGACTTTATCTATAAATATCCTAGTAATTTATCCGGAGGTATGAAACAAAGGGCTGCTCTTATTAGAACTCTTGCTATTAATCCTGATATTCTATTACTAGATGAACCTTTTAGTGCTCTTGATTATCAAACAAGATTAGCGGTATCAGATGATGTATGGAAAATTATTAAGAATGAGAAAAAGACCACTATTATGATAACTCATGATGTAGCTGAGGCTATCTCTATGGCTGATCGTGTTATTGTTTTATCTGATAGACCTGCTAAAGTAAAAAAAATTTATACTATTGATATGGAAGATAAAGGTAATCCTACACATAATAGAAATTTAAAAGAATTTAGATTCTTCTATAATGATATATGGAAGGATATTGATATTCATGTATAGCAGAGAACACAAATTATATCTAAGAAAAAAGAAAATAAGAAAAATATTAGTTATATTTACTCAAATTTTATTAGCGGTACTTTTAATTTCTATATGGGAATTACTTGCTACATATAAAGTTATTAATACTTTTATTACTTCTTCTCCTAGCAGGGTTCTTAGTACTATTATATCGCTATATAATGATAATAATCTATTTAATAATATATGGACTACTATTTACGAGACTTTAATTAGTTTTAGTTTAGGAACTATAATTGGCATAATTACTGCTACTATATTATGGTACTTTAATTTTATCTATAAAGTATTAGATCCTTATCTTACTATTTTAAATAGTTTGCCTAAGATAGCTTTAGGTCCAATAATTATTATCTTCTTTGGGGCTAATATTAATTCTATTATTATAATGGCTTTACTTATATCTGTTATTGTTACTGTTATAACTGTATATAATGGCTTTATATCCACTGATAAAAATAGAATTAATTTACTTAAATCTTTTTCTGCTACTAAAGGGCAAATATTTAAATATGTTATTTTACCTAGTAGTTACTCTACTATTATAAGTAGTCTTAAGATAAATATTAGTATGACTTTAATAGGAGTAATTATGGGAGAATTTCTTGTATCAAAAAGTGGTATTGGTTATTTAATAAATTATGGTTCTCAGGTATTTAATTTAAATTTGGTTATTTCAGGTATTATTATATTAATGATAGTCTCTTACCTTATGTATATAATAGTTAGTTATATAGAAAAAATACTAGTCAAAAATGATTAGTATTTTTTATTATACTTGCATATTATATAATAAGTAGATACTATAAAATTTGACATTTTAGAGAAAATCTGCTATAATCTAATACATGTGATGGCACATTATTCTAGTCAATTTAACTTACTATGAAGGTGAACCTAAAAGCTCACTAAAGAGCATATCTGTGAAACTTCTGGTGTTTGCTTTATGCGCCCAGCTTAGGGTGGATGCTGGAAGGTAAGGTTTTTGGGCGGTCATAATGGCATATGATACTACCCCAATCTCCGTGGAGACCTATCTTTGTGTTTTTTGTGACAAGAACAGGAATACGAAATGGGCTTGAACCTACTATGTGGGGAAACTTACGAGTAGCGTAGCTTGTCTTGAGTGAATATAGGGAATAATTGATCAGTTAGATATAGCGTAGCTAACTTTATCTAATATTGCGATTTGAAACTATATTTGCAAAAAAGAATTAATAGTAAGATAATTGCTTGAGGAAATCTCCTAGAGTGACATTTCTATGGGATTACAGTATGTACTAAGTGGTAATCAAGTCATATATCTGGTGACAGTATATTGTCTTCTTTAAAGGGTAACCACTAATTTGGTAACGAATTAGTAGAAGATAGGGAAAGCCTACTTGACCTAAGACATAAAGTTAACTTTAGAAATTGCCATTTTATGAAGTAAGGCCTTCGGGCCTTTTTATTATATTAGAAAGGAAATTTATGAAAAAGAAAAAAAGAAATAATTGGCCTCTTATTGTAACTATACTTGCATTTACTATATCCCTACTCTTCTCTTTTATGTCAGAATCGGTTATGCCTAAAGTAGGTATTATTGTAGGTATAATGATATTAATATTATTTATTTTTATAGGTATTATTTTTGATATGATTGGAGTAGCAGTAACTTCTAGTAACGAAGAACCTCTTCATGCTATGAGTTCTAAAAAAATTAAAGGTGCTAAAAAAGCTGTATCTTTTAAAAAGAATGCTGATAAAGTATCTTCATTTTGTAACGATGTAATTGGTGACATATGTGGTATCATATCAGGTTCTGCTGGTGTATCAGTAGCTAAAGGACTAGCAAGTACATTTAATTTAAATATTTTTTATACTGGTCTAATAGTAACTGCCTTAATAGCGGCTTTAACTATTGGAGGTAAAGCTTTTTGTAAAAGAATAGCTATAGATAATAATCATAAAATTGTGTATATGACCGCTAAAGTTATATCTAAATTTGAGAAAAAAAAGAAATAGATTATCTCTTCTTATATAATCTACTTCTTCTTTTTTTTAACTTATAATTAGTTGTAGTCAAATAATCAACCCTGTCTTTTAAATACTTAGTATCTTGTGCCATAATATCACAATATTGAACTTCATATAGTTTCTCTGCTAATACTGGATTTCTTTCAATAACATCATCATCAATAATACCATTACAATTCTTTATCAAATATAATATCTTATTAATAAAAGCTTCTTCATATCCAAGCCTCTTCAAAATAACATAAGCCATCTTAGTAGAAGCTCCCGAAACATTATAATAATGTCTAATAGGTCCTTCAATATAAGCAAAAGGTTTGCCTATATCATGAAGTAATAAAGCAAGTCTAACATCAAAATCAGTATAATCATTCTCTTCTGCTCTAAATAAAGATAACAAGGTATGATTCCATAAGTCATGTTGATGTTGTGGTTGTTTTTGGTTAAATTCAACCATACATTCAATTTCTGGTATATAAAACGATAAAACATTAAAATTATTATTAATAGACATAACTAAATCATTCTGTTCTAATATTTCTTGCAAATTCATTATCTATCTCTCCTTCTAGTAGTAAACTAAACATTTTTCTTTTTTCTTAATCTTATACTTAACACCAGTTAAATATTTTTTATTCATATCGTTAGATAAAACTCCCATTGAACAAGCAAGTTGAATCTTATATAACTTTTCTGCTAAAGAGAAATTCTCTTCTATTAAACTATCATCTATCTCACTATTGCAATTTCTAACCAAAAAAGAAACCTCATCAACAAAATCATCATTATATTCACATCTCTTAAGTATATCAGTAGTAGTGGCAGAAGCAATCTCATTACTATTTTTATTCATATCATTCATAAGTACTATTCCTAAATTCTTAAATAATAGCGTCATTCTAACACTTAAATCATTAAAAGAATTATATAGAGAAAGTAAAGTTAAACTCCATAAATCTAATTTTTCTCTACCTCTTCTCTTATAATTAATAACATATTTTAATTCAGGTACTTCTTCTAATAACATATCAATATTTTGATTAATAGCTACAACTACATTATCAGCCGTTAAGATTTTTTCTAAAACCATAATATCCTCCCTTTCGTGGAAAAATATTATAACACATTTTATTTATTTTGGCTACTAATATTTAATAAAATACCCATACTACACATTGTTATTAATAGACTACTACCTCCATATGATAGAAAAGGAAGGGTTACTCCTGTTACTGGTATTAGTCCTACTACTACCATTAGATTAAGCATAGTCTGGAATGATAATCCAAAAGTAATACCAAATGCTAGGTATTTACCAAATGAATCTTCACATTTCATAGCTATTTTAAATCCTGATATAATGATCATTAGAAATAAAGTTGTAACTAATAATACTCCCATAAAACCAAATTCTTCACTTATTATTGAGAAGATAAAATCTGTTTGTGGTTCTGGTAAATAGAAGTGTTTTTGTATTGAGTTACCAAAGCCTAATCCTAGTAATCCTCCTGGTCCAATAGCATATAATGATTGTATTATTTGGAAACCACTACCTAATGGATCATTCCATGGGTTTAGAAATGATACTATTCTTTGCATTCTATATGGGGCTATTATGATAAGAGAGGCGACTCCTAATAAACCAAGTATTCCTATCTTAATAAAGAAATTCATTTTTACTCCACTTATAAATAATAATACTATTATAGTCATAACTATAACTACTCCTGTACCAAAGTCTGGTTCTAACATTATTAGACTAAATACTAATAAGAGTACTCCTAATATGGGTAATACTCCTTTTTTTATATTTTTTATTTCTTTTTGATTATTAGATAAATACTTAGAAGTAAATATTATTAATCCTAACTTAGTGAATTCTGATGGTTGAATACCAAGGCTACCTATTCCGAACCAACTTCTACTTCCATTTCTTACTGTACCTATTCCTGGTATTAATACTAAGGATAATAATACTGTACATATTATAAATATTATATTAGATTTCTTTTTATACTCTAAATAAGATATTTTAGATATTATAAATAATGCTATATAACCTACTATTAAGAATAGACCTTGTGATTTTATATATTTATATGGATCATTAAATTTATATTCTGACCATATATTGGAGGCTGAATATATCATTATTAATCCAAATATACTAAGTAATATTATTCCTATTAATAAAAATGTTCTTTCTTTTTTCAAGATATCACCTTATTATATATTATTAATAATACTTAATATTTATTCTATTCACTTTAAGTCTTATTGTCTTAAAGTGTTATTTCTAGCCATAGTCTAGAAATAATTAGTAAGATATCATATTCACAGTGAAGTACTTTCTAACTTAGATAATTCCAAATAAAAAGAAGATAAACTAGTATCTTTTTTAAAAGTATTGACTTCTATATATCATTATCTATATAGAAGGCAAAGAAAAAGACTATCATAGCAAGTGATACAACGTAATCCATTACTTAAATCTCCAGCCCCCAGGAAATTGGATAGATGCATCTTATTGGTGTTACCTAGAAACTCTCCTATAATAGTATTGAATAGTCAATATAATATGACTATTTATTTTAATTTATATATATACAATTGTTTATGATAGAGACTATTATATAGGCTCTATCATACCATGGAAAACATAAACTTGTTTATGGTTGAAATGGCAAAAAGAAAAGACTACTAAAAAGTAATCTTATTATAACCATACTCCATATATTAAAGCACATAAACTTAATATAAAACCTACTATCCAGAATAATTTAACAATATCATTCTCTCTCCATCCTAATCTTTCAAAATGATGATGGATAGGAGTCATTAAAAATACTCTTCTTTTTAATAATACAACTGAAGATATCTGAATAATAACAGTTAATGTTTCTATTACAAATACTCCTCCTATTACCGCTAGTGATAATTCATGCGATGTTAAGATAGCTATCGTAGCCATTGTAGCACCAAGGGTTAAACTACCAGTATCGCCCATAAATACTTTAGCAGGATTTGAATTATATACCAGAAAGCCCATAATACTTCCCATTAGTATAAAGCAAAAGATACCCATATCGCTATTACCTTCAATCCACCAACTACCCATAGCAATTAAACCAAAAGCTAAGAAAGCAATTGCAGATAACCCTCCTGCTAAACCATCTAATCCATCAGTTAAGTTAACAGCATTAGAAGATCCTACTAATAAGAATAAGATGAATACTCCATAGAACCAACCTAAGTTCCAATCAATACCTAAAGCTGATATTCTTAAATAAGAATCTCCCGCTGTATATTGTCTAAATAATACATAGAATACTAAAGCTACTATTAACTGAAGTAATATCTTTTGAAATTGTGTAAGTCCTTTATTTGTCTTTCTTCTTAAACTTATAAAATCATCTAAGAATCCTATTAATCCATATGACAAGAATACAAATAATACTATAACTAAGTTTACTGAATATTCTATCTTACCAGTTAATAATAGAAATAATGTTATAGCAAATGTAGGAATTATAAAGATTAATCCTCCCATAGTAGGTGTTCCTGCTTTATTCCTATGAGCTTCTACATATATATTGATATTTTGTCCTGCTTTTAACTTTTTTAAAAATGGTATAATGATTAATCCGAATATTGTAGCTCCTATAAAGCCCAACATTAAGGCAAATAATGATTTAGTTAATGTTAACATTATCCCACTCCTCTTCTAGATATATTATATCATATATATATTTAAATAAATATATCTTTTTACTTTATTTTACATTAGTAGTGTAAAGATATTCACTTCTTTTTATATAGTCTTCTAGCACCCGCTACTTGTTTAGGAGTTAATGTATCAAGATAATTACAAGGATTAATATTGTTTCCTCCTACTACTATCTTATTAAAACACTCTATTAACTCTATATTTACTTTAATATCTTCTAGATAATTTATAAAATCATAAAACTTATCTAGTGATAATCTATCTACTCTGCCATCATATAAATAATTTAATATCATAATTATATAACAATATATATCAGTATTTTCATCAATCTTATAATCTGCTAAATCATCAGTCTGTGATAATGTTTGATACTTAGTGCTATTATATTTAATTAATGAAGAATTAGTTAAATATCTACCAGGAAATGATTTATTACCCGCTATTTTACAACTATCTAAGTCTACTATATATACTTCTTGTTTATCTCTTTCTACTAGAAAGTTATCTTCATGAATATCTCCTAGATAGAAGTTATTTAAATTAGTATATTTACGAATATTTTGCATCTGTTCTAGTATTCTACCAATACTCTTTAGATAATGAATCTTCTCTTCATAAGTAATATCAGGATTATTTAATATAACACTTAAGTTTATTCCTTTTATATACTTCATAGTAAAAGCTTCTATTTTTTTATTAATAGATACTAAAGATTCGGGTAATACAAAATTACTAGGCATACTATCTTTATTAGCATTTAATGCTTCTATTGTATATAATTTATTAGCAAATATTATTCCATCAGTACGATGTAATTTCTTAAGTAATTTTTCTTTACCATAATAAGGATATTTAAATAATTCACACTCTGTGCTAGTTACATTTTTTGGTAATATAAGTGGTTCTAAACTATTTAATTTAGTCTTAGACATATTAATTATTTGCATAAATATTCCCCCCTCTTTTGATGCCGCTATTATAGCACAAAAGTAATAAAAATGCAAATTAATCTAAGTATAATCTAATACTAGAATATTCTGGTATTCTACTTCCTGCTTCTGGAGACTGATTAATTACTTTATCTCCACTGCCACTATACTCTATAGTAAAAGATTTTAGTTTACTAGCTGCTTCTTTTTTAGTTAAGCCTACAACATCTTCTACAGTATAATATTTTTGGTCATACCATTGATACTTTTTATCGGTTCCACCTTCTTGTTTTTTAATATTTAAGGCTGATATAGCATCTTCTAGGATATTTTTTACTATAGGAGCACTAACTGTACCTCCATACTGGGTTACACCCTTAGGATTATCTATGGCTAGATATACTACTACTTTGGGATCATTAGCAGGCATAAAGCCAATAAAGGATACTATATAATTACCATGCATATAAACACCATTATTAACCTTTTGAGCAGTACCTGTCTTTCCTCCTACTCGATAGCCATCTATATAAGCATTCCTACCAGTACCTAATGATACTACTGATTCAAGTGTCATTCTTACTTTTTCGCTTGTTTCTTTAGTAACAATATTTTCTCTTACTTTAGTAGGTTCTATTTCTTTAATAATTTGTCCTGTTTCATGTTCAGTAATTCTCTTAACAATATAAGGCTTATATAATGTACCTCCATTAATTGCCGCGGATACTGCTGCTACTTGCTGAATAGCGGTAACACTAACTCCTTGACCAAAGGCAGTAGTAGCTAGTTCTACTGGCCCTACTTTATCTAAATTGAATAGTATTCCTGAACTTTCTCCATTTAAATCTATACCTGTTTTTTTACCATATCCAAATTTATTTATATAATCAAATAATGTTTCTTTTCCTAATCTTCGGCCTAATTCTACAAAGCCAGGGTTACATGAATTTTGTACTACTTCAAGAAAAGTTTGGGCTCCATGTCCACCAGCCTTCCAGCACTTAATCCTAGCACCATCAACATTAACAGAACCACCATCGTAAAAAGTATCTTTAAGTAAATCTACCTTACCTTCATTAACTGCTGCACTCACTGTTAATATTTTGAAAGTACTACCTGGTTCATAACTAGCCCATATAGCCATATTTCTATTTATTACTTCAGTACTATAATCTTTATAATTATTAGGATTAAAATTAGGTCTAGAACTCATACCAAGTATTTCTCCTGTATTGGGATCCATAGCTAATGTCCATGCTCCTTCAGGATTATATTTAGTTACAATATTATCTAGTTCTCTTTCAATAGATGATTGTAATTCATAATTAACTGTTAAATATATATCTAACCCATCTTCTGGTTCTACATATACGGAATTTCTATCTAAATTATTACCCTTAGCGTCAGAAAAGTATTGTACTCCTCCATATTCTCCTGTTAAGATATCATCATACTGAAGTTCTAAGCCACTAAGGCCTTGATTATCTATTCCAACATAACCTAAAACATGAGATAACATTTCATTATGGGTATATTCTCTTTTAGATTCCTTTAAAAGATATACTCCATCAAAATGAAAACTATTTATTTGATCCGCTATTTCATAGGAAAGTCTTCTTCCTTCAGGGTGTACTCTTTCCATCATTGTCTTCTTATATATATGCTTTTCGATATCTTCTTTAGAAACTCCTAATACTTTACTTATCTGCTCTGCTACTAAGTTTTTATCTTTTATTTGATTAGGAATAAATACTAATGACGTAGTTGTTACATTACCTGCTAATAATTCACCATCTATGGTATATATCTTACCTCTATCGGCTTCTATTGGTAAATTTCTACTCCATAATCCGTTTGCTAATTTATTAAGTTTCTTATAATCTATTACTTCTATATAAAATACTTTAGCTATTATTATAATAAATACTACTATTACTATTAGTAATACTATTTTAATTCTTTTATGTATATTCTTACTAAACAATGATATCACCCTACTAAAGAATATTCTAACAACAAATATTTAATTACAATAAATTATTAATAAATCATTGTAATTATCATTATTTTTTGATATATTTATAATGAAAGGAGTAGATTATGATAACAAGTTTAATATTAGGAGGATCTATATTTATATTGCTTTTGGTTATAGCATTATATGTGGTTTATGTTATTGGACTTTGGAAATTGTTTAAAAAGGCTGGAAAGCAAGGATGGGAAGCTATTATTCCGTTTTATAATACATATGTACTTGTAGAAATATCTGGACTTAATTGGTGGTATTTCCTTATTGCTATTTCTGGCACTATTCTTGGTATGTTAAAAATTAACGGCCTTGATTATGTTGCTAATATTGCAACCTTAGTAGCTAGATTCTTTATCTTCTGGAATATAGGAAAGAAAATGAAACAAAATCATGTACCAATTGCTATTTTAGGAACATTATTTTCTCCAATTATTGCAATGGTACTAGGTTTATCTAACAACTATCAATTCGATAATACTGTTTCTGTTAGTCCTAATGGCCCTTTTGGTTCTGAGAATACAAACAACGAAAAGTATTGTTTAGGATGTGGAGTTAAATTAAAACCTGATGCTAAGTTTTGTGAAAATTGTGGAAAAAAAGTCGATTAGAATTTCTAATCGATTTTTTATTTATATTCTGCTGTTTTACTAAATGCTAATATTGGAAGACATACAATACTAAAGAATACTGTTGCTACTCCAAAGCCTGTAGACTTTCCAAATTTATGTGCTAACTCAATGTATATTTTAAATAATGCATATATGTTAGCAAATGGTATAAAGAATAGTACTATATACCATAATGGTAATTCTGTGATTTCTAATAGTACTATCATATTGTATATTGGTACTATAGAAGCCCATCCTGGTTTACCAGCTTTTTTGAAGATTTTCCACAAACTAACTATTATTAGTATAGAAGCTAGACTTCCTCCTATTAATGGAAATGTTCCTATTGATGATGTTGTGGATACTCCTGCTGAATAATCATATAAATCATAGTCGTACATAAATTCATTTTCCTCCTTACTTTATGTTCAATTTAAGTATATCATAATAGCAATATTAGAGCAAGAAAAAAAGAAACATTTCTGTTTCTAATTTTATGCATTCATTTGTTTTGCAACTTCGTCAGCAAAGTTTTCTTCTCTTTTTTCCATACCTTCGCCAACTTCGTATCTTACGAAAGATAATACTTTCATATTTTTGCTTTCTACATATTTAGATACTTTCATTTTGTTTTCTTTTACAAAGCCTTGATCTAATAAACATACTTCTTCATAGAATTTATTTAATCTTCCATTTACAATCATAGGTAATTTATTAGCATCTAGTCCTTCATTCTCTGCTTGTTCAGTTAAGATTTCTCTTTCTTTTTCTACTCTTTCAGTAGGTACTGAATCTTTATCTAAATATAGTGGTCTCATAGCCGCTATTTGCATAGCAACATCTTTTGCTACTTCTTCATCAGTTCCTTCTAAAACTGCTAATGTAACAATTTTTCCACCCATATGTGAATAAGTGCCAAATACTTGATTATCTTCTTTTTCTACTAGTTCAAATCTTCTAAATGATAATTTTTCTCCAATAGTAGCAGTTTTGTCAATAATAATATTTTCAATAGTATTACCTTCTACTTCTAATTTCATTACTTCTTCAACTGTTTTTACATTACTACTTAAAATTGCAGTAGCAATTAAATCTACTAATCCAGTAAATTCTGGATTTTTAGCAACAAAGTCTGTTTCTGAATTTACTTCAACAATAACAGCTTTATTTCCTTCTACTTTAGCCTTAGCTAATCCTTCAGCAGCAATTCTTGTTTGCTTTTTAGCAGCTTTAGAAATTCCTTTTTCTCTAAGCCAAGTAATTGCTTCTTCCATATTACCATTTGTTTCAGTAAGAGCTTTTTTACAATCTAGCATTCCTGCTCCTGTTGCTTCTCTTAACTCTTTTACCATATTTGCAGTAATCATAGTATTCCTCCTTATTTTAAATTTTCAATTAATTCTTCTTTTTTCATTTTTGAATAGCCTTTGATTTCTTTTTTCTTAGCTAAATCTCTAAGTTCTGCTACTGTTAAGATATTTAAATCTAATTCTGGCTTTTCTTCTTTGATTTCTTCTTTTTCAGTAACTTCTTTAGTTTCTTTTACTTCTTTTTTATCTTTTTTAGCAAAAGTTTTTTCTTTAACAGGCTTTTTATCATCTTCACTTACATAATCAATAATAGTTCCACCATTTGCTTCAATAATAGCATTTGTTAATGAACCAAGTACTACTTTGATACTTCTTACAGCATCATCATTTCCTGGAAGTACATAATCTACATCGTCTGGATCACAGTTAGTGTCAATTAGACCAAATACTGGAATACCTAATTTTTTAGCTTCTCTTATTGCATTATATTCTTTAGTTGAATCTACAATAATGATTGCTTGTGGTAATTTAGTCATTTCTCTAATACCACATAAGTTTTTATTTAATTTTTCGTATTCTTTCTTAAGTCCTACTACTTCTTTCTTAGGTAATCTGTCAAATGTACCATCTTTTTCCATTTTTTCGATTTCTTCTAGACGATTTACTCTTCTTCTGATAGTTTTGAAGTTTGTTAATGTTCCTCCTAACCATCTTTCAGTCATGTAATACATGTTACTTCTTTCTGCTTCTTCTTTACATACTTCTTGGGCTTGTTTTTTAGTTCCTACATATAGAACTTTACCTCCTTCTGCTGCTATTTTATTTAATGCTTCATATGCTTCTTCCATTTTAGCAACAGTTTTTTGTAAGTCAATGATATAAATATCATCTCTAGAGTTATAAATATACTCTTTCATTTTAGGATTCCATCTTTTAGTTTGATGACCAAAGTGAACTCCTGCTTCTAACAAATAGCTCATAGATACTACTGTCATATTAAACACTCTCCTTTCGTTTTGCTTCCAAATATCTCTTTTTTAATATCCACCTATTAGGCACTGGGATTATTAAATCAATATTTGTGTATATTTTTTGAAAAGCCATTTATATAGTACCATATTATGCTAAATAAGTAAATATTTTTCATGAATTTTATAACAAAAGTGCTATGACAGAGACCTTAGGCTCTGTCATACCCTGAAAGACTTATTTTATATAAGGCTGTAAGGGCAAAAGAAAAAGAGATAACTCTCTACTTCTTTAATATAAATGATTTTAATATAATATTATTATTGCCATCTTTTGTATATGATATTATACCATCACTAGTTTCTTTATCTAGAATATCTGATAGTCTAGTACTATAAGTAGCTTTAACGCTTGCTATATATTCTCCTTTTTTATATTCTACTTTATCACTAGTAATCATTGATACATATACACCATTACTACCAGGATGTCTATTATCAAAGTAAACATAATCTTTATCATACTTAGTATTACCCATTTTGCCTTTAGTTATTTTAAAATCTTCTCCCAGTAATTCTTTATAGTATTTATTAAATATCTTGTAATCTAAATATGCTAAAGTAAAATCACTAGTAGGAGTATCTTCTACTGCAGACTGATCTCCTGCTGATAAAACTGTAAAATTATCTATATTTTCTTGATAACTTAATATATATTCCATAACAAATAATTGTCTATTTTCATATTTTTCTAGGTAATTATAATTATATTTAGGACTATATTTACCATTATCATCTTGACTATCAATACCTTCTTTTACTATTAACCAACCAAGAGGAGAACCTATTTTAGATAAATGATTGTTGATATCTTTTAGTTCTTTTTCTTCATCTATTTCTATTTTATTATCTTCTTTTATTAATATTTTATCTGTTACTATGTAACCCGCTACTAAGAGGCATATTATGCCTATTATTATGCAAAAAATATTTAACTTTTTCATTTTTTATCACCTACTATAAGTATAACATATAATTAAAAAAAATTAACCTAAATTTGGTTAATTTTATTATTTTATTTTTCTTGCTTCTAAATAGAATCTCTTATCATAACTATGTCCCATAGAGAATGTTTTTCTAGGTAAGGCACCATCTAATATTACAGTTCTAAATAATTCTTCTTTAGGCATTGCTTCAAATAGAATGGCTACATTATTTTCTTCTTTGCCCATACCTCTAGTTGTTTCATCGCCATGAATATAATCTAGTTTTCCTTCATGATCTTTTAGGTATTCATCTAAGAACATTTGAATGGAACCTACTGCTATATTAGATTTGGGATTACTAATATATAATTTTTTATCAAAATCTTTTGTTACCAATTCAAAGTATTCCCCTTTTCCTTCTTCATTGATATCATAATATTTATTTAATTCTTCAATTAAGTTATTTACATCTGTATTAAATATTACTCTATGTATTGGTTCAAATTCTAAAGCTTCACTATGTAAGTTTACTATTTCTACTAAGGCATATCTAGCTGGATTATTTAAATATTCTTCTTTGCTCATAGTTTTCTTTAAGTTTTCATAATTTGCTTTAGCGGTTGCTAATGAATGATTTCCATCTCCCATTGCAAATAGTAGTATTCCTTTATCTTTAACATTATATTTCTTTTCAAAGTAATCTTTATCCATAAGGCCTTCTAATCCTTTTTCGATATCTTTAATTACTTCATCAGATAAGTTATAACCTTTAATGTGACCTCCATTTTCCATTAGGTCAAAGTCGTAAACGATATCTTTAGTTGTTACTTTGTTTTTTAAACTTTCGATAATATTTTTCTTTTCATCATCTATTAAAATCATTATATGTGGTAATTCTAAGGGAGCATTTTCTCTTACTTTTAGTCTTGGTGGTATTCTTTCAATTACGGTTTTTTCAGTTGCTCTTATTAGTGTTTGAGAACCTTTTTCATAAGAATAGTCTTCTAAGTCAACCATTCCCATTAATCCTTCTCTTACTTTACCATCACTTTGTTTTCTTTCTAGATAAATCATGGTATTTGGATATTCTTGGAAAATATTTTCTTTTAAATAGTCTTCCATTGTTAAATTTATCTTTTTGATTCTTTCTTCAACATTTTCTTCTTCTAAATATAATTCTGGTAAGATTAGATTTAGAGTTGATGGTGAAGAACCTACTATACTCTCTACTTCTTTCCAATATTCTGGTTCACTTGTATATTGGTCACAAGCTACTACTGACCATTTGGTCATGTCTACATCTTTTGGTAATAAGATGTTTGCTCTTTTAAATGGTAACATTTCTGCACTCTCCTTTTCTTTAATTATATATTAGCAGATATTTTATTTATTGTAAATATTTATTTGTTATTTAAGATGTCTTTTATTATTTCTCTTTCATCTAAATGTTCTCTTACACCATTTATTTCACGATATGTCTCATGACCTTTTCCTAACAAAAGAATTATGTCTCCTTCTTTTGCATTATCAATAGCATATTTTATAGCATCCTTACGACTTGGTATTTTTATGTATTTTCCGGATGTTTTCTTTAAGCCTATTTCGATATCATTCATGATATCATTTATATCTTCATATCTAGAATTATCTTCAGTTACTATGGTAAAGTCTGCTAGTCTTCCGGATATTTCGCCCATGTCATAGCGACGTTCTTTACTTCTATTTCCACCACTGCCAAATAAACTTACGATTCTTTTTGGATTATATGCTCTCATGGTCTCTAGTATACTTTGCATTGATACTCCATTATGAGCATAATCTATTATAACACTATATTTACTAGATACTGGTACTATTTCTACTCTTCCTTTTACTGCTACTTTTGATAGGGCTTTTTTAATATTTTCTACTTTGCACCCTATTAGATATGTTGTTAAAATAGCACTAGAAGCATTATAGGCTGAGAATTCTCCTGGTGTATTTACTAGAAAAGTATCTTCTATGATTCCTTTAGTATTTAGTTCTAGTCCTATAAAATGTTCTTTTCTTAATAATTTGATATTATCTATTAAAAGATTAGCTTCTTTATTTTTACCAAAGGTATGTATATCACAAGTACTATTTTTTATCATATCTTCATAGTGGATATCATCAATGTTTAGTATACCATGTTTGCATTTTTGGAATAATAGGCTTTTACTATAAATATAGTCTTCCATATTCTCGTGTTCTCCTTCACCGATATGGTCTTTGGTTAAGTTAGTAAATACTCCGTAATCAAAGGAAAGGCCCTCTACTCTTCCTACTTTTAAAGCTTGTGATGATACTTCCATAATGGCATATTCTACTTTATCATCTACCATTTCTTTTAGATATTTTTGTATATCATAACTTTCAGGAGTTGTATTTACGGTATCGTAATGAGTGTTTCCGATAAATACTCCCATTGTACCTATAACTCCAGTCTTGTGACCATCTTCTTCAAGAATATTCTTAATCATCCATGATGTTGTTGTTTTACCTTTGGTTCCTGTTATTCCTATCATAGTTAATTTACTAGCAGGATTATCAAAATAGTTTATGGCTAATAATGATAAATTCTTTCTAGTATTTGGTAATTTTACTACAGTTACATCTTCAGGTACTTCAACATCTTTTTCGATAATGATTGTTGTTGCTCCTTTTTCAATAGCAGACTCAATATAATCATGACCATCTACTTGAGTTCCTGATAAGCATATAAAAGCTGAACCATTAGTTACTTTTCTGGAATCATAGTATAATCCTGATACTTCGGTATCTAGACTTCCTTTTATTAATTTATAATCAATGTTATTTAATATTTTTTCTAATTTCATTGTTTCACCTCTCTAATTTATTATATTACTTTTTGGAATTTTTTTAAAGTCTTTTATTCCACAGTTTATTTTTTAATCCACAAAAAAAGAAAGCTTTCACTTTCTTTAATAATTATATTTATGCAGCATTTGTACTAATCTTTAAATCAAAATTAATATTTCCACCTGATGCATTATTTTCACAGTCAACATCTTGTCCTTCAACCCACATATAGATTCTTACTTTAGTAATACCTTTATTTAAAGTCATTAATTCTATATTAGCAGGAAATGCAGCAGTACTTGTCTTACCAGGTGTTACTGTTGTAAACTTATCCTCATGTTTCTCTTGAGTAGCTTCACCAAGTAAAATATCTTCAGCCTTAGTAATTGCACCTTTAATGCCAGCATAAGGTACTAATGCTCCATTTGCAGCAGTAGTAGTAATACCATATACGTCTTTGGCATTAGCTACACCAGCATCAGTATGAACATCAAAGTTAGGTTCCCAAACTGTTACAGTAGAAGCTGCTCCAGCATTCAAAGCTTGAATAGTATTTAAAGCAGAACCATCAGCAGTTTCTCCAAGTTTAACAAAGGCAATTCTAGATGCATTCTTAATACCATTATCCTTCTCATCAGCACTAGTTACACCAGAACCAGCTTGTAAATATATAGGTGTTGCAGCATTAACTTTGAAGAATAAATCAAAGGCAATAAACTTAGCAGTATCAGTATCTCCTTCAGTTCTAACAGCATTATCAATCTCTGTTGTTTTAGTAGCAGTAATAATATATTCACCATTATTAGCCACTGTTTCAGAAGTTTCAACTACACCATAATACATAGGTAAATATCCATTATCATCAGGAACCGCTATTGTAGAAACAGGTTCTAATGCTTCTGGTATTTGGTTAACAGCAGTTTTATAATTACCAGGATGAGCACCAACTAAATCAGCTTTTTGAACTATTGATTTCCATTTTGTTCCGTCAGCAGATATTTGAATACCATTTTTAGCTTCGATATTTACTTTTAATGTTTCTACTGAAACGTTCTTGTTAGATGTAAACCATGCATAGGTTGATGTAGCAAGCATTGTTCCAGTTCCTAACATTAGAAGTAGTAATATCAACAATCTGTATTTTCTTCTCTTTTGTCTTTCTTTTCTTAATTTTTCTTTTTCTTCTTTAGTAAGAACTTTTTCTTCCATTTTATCACTCCTTTTTATTAAGAATTTGAGAGTACTTCTCTCCTACTATTACTATTTCAGTATATCATACTTCCTTTTTATTTGCAATAGATATTTCGACATTTTTCGCATAACTTTTTTGAAGCCTTATTTACTAAGCATTTTTATCTATTATTTGTTTTGACTCTATACATATTGTTACTCCTTCAATGATATCTTGATATTCAAAACTATCATATTCTTTAGGAAAAGTAACTACTAAATGATAGATATTTTCTTCATCTTTATCAAAACCAAAGGTTTGTTTAGCGGTTTCTAAAGTTCTAAAATAGGCTCCATCTTCCCCTGTCTTTTCGATTGTATCTTTAGTTATGATATTAGTACTTGCATTATAGTTATAATTTTCATTCATATATAATTTATATGATAGTGGTAAATTAGTTGTAGTAACTATTTTTAAAGTATACTCTAATTTGGTTTCTAATCTATTTTTACCATCATTATTAGCTACTTTAAAATCATATACATAAGGAGTATCTGATGGTACTAATTCATCTAATTTTACTTCTTTTTCATAGTAGTCAGTATTTAATATATATAAAGCTGTTTCTATTTTAGAATCTGAGTCTGTTTTAGAAAATAGTTTAGAGTAGGCTATTGGTATTAATGTTAATACTACGGCGAGTAATATTATAGCTATTGTTAATTTATTAGATTTTAATAATTTTCTTCTATCAAACATATACTTCACCTACTTTTTATATATACAATCTGGATCTTCAAACTTATCATCTAAAGATACTACTTTTTTTCTTTTATCTTTAGGTATATAAGATATACTTAGACTTATTAATATTAATGTTACTACTATTGACACTATTACTTTAGGAGTAGTAAATACTTCTCTTAATACTCCACCTTTTGGTATTCTAAGTATTACTTTACCTATTACTTTAGACTTATCTATTCTAACATCATCACTATTATTAGAATCTCCTTTAGTAGTAAGAGTATTACCTTCTATTTTTATTACTCTATGGGTAATAAAATCTTTACCATCTATGTAAGTTATTATATCATTCTTACTAATATTAGAGGTTTTCTTTACTACTATTAAATCTTTAACATTTAGTGTTGGTTCCATACTTCCACTTACTATTTCAAAGATACTAACTCCTAATACATTTGAATATTCTTTATTTAATACTTTTAGTGATATAAAATTATATAATGAAAAAAAAATTAAAACAGTGATTATAAATACTAAGATATCAATAAATACTTGAAATATTTTATTTATATACTTTAACATTTATATCACCGCTTTATTATTCATTTTGATATTCTACTACTGGTTCTCCTAGATACTGAATAACAGAAACAGATACTGGTATACTAATAAAATTATCTTTAGTTAAGCCTATTTTACTATCTTCTTCATTATTTTCTTCAACATTATTCCATTTTATATATACTCTTATTGTATTTGTTACTTTATTCTTTATTTCTTCTAGAGTTATTACTTTACTATAAGTATTTTCTCCTGTTCTAATTAAATTACCACTAGTGGTTTCTTCTATTCTATCTATAGCAAAACTACCATTTACTTTGGTAAAATCAAAGGTAACGCTATATAATATTGATGTATCAGTATCAGTAGGATCTATTAATATATCAAAATATCCTTCTGTACCTGGTGCCATCTTACCATTTTTTACACTATCAGAACCTACTATATTAACAGAATTTACTACAAAGTTTTCTCCACTTTTTATATCTGTTCCATTAATTAATACATTCCATTTTGCTATATTTGTATTTGTATTCATTATATTTTTACTTTCAAATAGTCCATATGTATCTCTTATTATATATATTGTTATAAATACTAAGATTAATGATACTACTACTAAAATATTTTTATTCTTCATCTTTCTCTTCTTTTATTTCTTCTTTTATTTCTTCTTTTTGTTCTACTACTTCTTTTTTATCTTTTTTAGATTTCTTTTTTGGTTCTTCATCTTCATCATCATATTTTGATTCTTTTAATTCTTTTATTACAACATATATTTCATAAATAAATAATATTAATATTGGGAATATTATCATAAATAAGAAACCAAATCTTGATTCTAATATTCCTAGTATAGTGCCTAACTTACTATATGTTTTACTTGTTCTAGCGGTACCTATTACATATTCACTAGATACTGCATGATCACCATCTACAACAAATGTTGATTCTTCTTTGGTTATTGTTTCTTTTTCTAATACTGTTCCTAAGTTAACTGATACTGTTTGTTTATAATTGTCATAGAAGAATATTTTATCTCCTACTTTTATATCTTTATTAGCATCTTTATTTACTATTACTAAATCACCTTTTTGAAAATCTGGTTTTAATTCTTCATCTCTTACTATTATAAGTGATTTATTATTTAATTCTGTTATATTATACTTATTATAATTTAATAAAAATACTGTTAGTGTTATTGCTACTACTAAATATACTCCTACTAAAACTATTCCTAATCCTTTTAAAACTTTCTTCATACTATCACCATCTTAAGTATAGCATATAACTTTTTCTTATGCAAGTTATTAATTATATACTTTTTAATAAAATTACTATTTTTATTATACTTTTCATGAAAATCCAAGGTATTTTCATGTTCTTCCTAGCCTATAGTCTAGGAAGAAACAATAAGATATCATATTCACAGTGAAATACTTTCTAATTTAGATAACTCCAAATAAAAAGAAGATAAACTAGTATCTTCTTAATTAGTATTCTTTTTATATGTTAAATATCCTGTTGTATAATTAGCCATACTTGCATCTATTTTAGTACTATCAAATGGTACAGTACCAGTAAGAGAGGTACAATTAGCAAACATTCCCGCAGATTCTGTAACATTAGAGATATTCCATTTATCAGATACATAGATTGTTTTAAGTCCTTTATCTCTGTTAAACATATAATACATAATCTTAACGTTACTTGTATCAAAACTTGATAAATCAAGTTCTGTTAATTGACCACATCCTTCAAACATATCACCCATGTTAGTAACTTTTGAAGTGTTAAAATTGCTTAAATCAATATTTTTTAAATTATTACAACCCTTAAACATACCTCTCATATTAGTTACTTTACTAGTGTTAAAACTTGATACATCTATACTCTTTAGATTATTGCATTCCCAAAACATGCCTCTCATATCAGTTACATTCGATGTATTAAACATACTTAAGTCTAAGCTTTCTAAATTATTGCAATCATAAAACATATCGTTCATAACTGTTACACTGCTCGTATCAAAATTTGATAAATTAATATTTTTCAAGTTTCTACATTTTTCAAATATACTAAGCATATTTGTTACTTTACTAGTATTAAAACTACTTAAATCAATATCAATTAACGAAGCACAATTAATAAACATATAACCCATATTAGTTACATTCGATGTATTAAAACTACTTAAATCTAAATTGATTAAATTTGAACAATAGCCAAACATATATCTCATATCTGTTACTTTACTAGTATCAAAAGAAGTTAAATTAATTGTTTTTAAACTAGTACAATAAGCAAACATACAATACATATTAGTAACCTTATTAGTTTTAAAGGAACTTAAATCTAATGATTCCAAATTTTCACACTTATGAAACATACTCTGCATAGTAGTTACATTTGATGTATCAAAATTTGATAAATCTAGCATTTCTAAGCTTGCACAATCTTTAAACATATTGCCCATTAATGTTACGTTTGATGTGTCAAAACTACTTAAATTAATACTTTTTAAATTGGTACACCCTTGAAACATTCCGCCATATGCATATCCAGGTGTTCCCATAGCTGTTACATTACTTGTATCAAAATTAGATAAGTCTAATTCTGTTAAACTAGAACAATTTTCAAACATACCAACCATACCCCAACCTTTTACGTTACCTGTATCAAAACTAGATAAATTTAAATTGGTTATCTTTGAACATTTTCTAAATAGATATGCCATATCTGTTACTTTGCTTGTTTTAAAGTTTGATACATCTAAATCTTTTAAGTTAGTGCAGCCTTCAAACATATTAGCCATAGTCACTACCTTTGATGTATCAAAACCTGATGTATCTATGTTAGTTAGACTTTTACTATTATAAAACATTTTACTCATACTAGTCATGTTACTAGTATCTAAGCCACTTAAATCTAAAGTAGATACATTATCTAAGTATGCAAACATACCACTTCCGTTAGTATTAGCTTCAACTGAACCATTCTCACTACCTATTGATATTTCATATAAACTATTATTATCTTTATCTGTAT